>Ga0213858_10001681_pt1 | contig 10578 bp, 6 predicted proteins | sample PICome_FD_160122 | JGI IMG/M metagenome (GOLD analysis project Ga0213858, IMG submission 160122) | Coastal seawater microbial communities near Pivers Island, North Carolina, United States - PICO245 | ecosystem: Environmental > Aquatic > Marine > Coastal | place: USA: North Carolina | collected... | reverse complement strand
ATTTCTCTTTAAAGATGTTTGTGCTTGTTCTAGATAATCTTGAATATTTTCAGGAGGAATATTACCTACATCAATATAGAAAACTCTTCTTTCAGGTGAACGAATTACTCTATAAACAAGCATAGCATCCTCTATAAGAATCAGCTGACGCCAAACTCTTCTCGCACCTTCGAGAACTGATGATCCATAAGGTAAGAATGCATCATTTCCTAAAAGTCTAAAATGTGATATTTGCCAGTTTTCTAAAACTCTATTTCCTTGAGTTACCCATCTATATCTAACTGCGCCAGGATCATCTTTATCAAATCCTTCTTCTCTTTCTATTTCAGAAATAGGTATTGGAAAAGTATTGATTACACCGTATTCTGGGTGAATATCGTTAAATAAGAAAAAGTCTCCATACTTACATAAGTTTCTTACCCACATCACTAGGTTAAAATCAATATTTAGTGTATCATAAAACAACTCAGTCAAAAGCTTTTTAATAATTCTATTTTCTGAATAAATATGAAGTACTGCACCTGAAGCGTCTGGAGAAACACATTCTTCTGAGTAAATGTCAAGAGCTGAACTAATTTCTGGTGTTGCTTCCATTTCAGAAAAATCAGAATATCTTGCCATTCTATCGTATGATCCGTAAGCACTTAAAGTTGAATTATATACATCACTATGTGCTTTCTTAAAAACTTCTAACGAAGACTTTTCTGATCCTTTATTTTGATATTTTTTAATTTTTCTTCTAACAACAGGTCCAGACCTAAAGAGTGCTGTTAGCTTTCTAAACAGATTATCATTTTCAGCCATTGTTTTTTCCTATTAACCAGCTTAAGTCACCTAACGGATTAGTTTTTGTAGGTTGTTTATTTGATCCAAATTGACTCTCTGACATTATCACAGGAATCATTGGACTTATAGAATTAAATCTATTATTATAAAAAGGCGATATTACTGTATTATTAATATCTGTATTGTTAATTTGCATACCTTTTAATATTGCATCTGCTTGTTGCATATTAGATGCGCTGTATGTATTTGAATTATTTAAGGATAACCAACTTCCTATTGCTAATGACATTATAAGGTCATCGTTATAACCTTTCATAGCAGTTATTTTTTTACCATTCCAAATAAAAGTTTTTAATTCTGCATATAATCTCTGAGAATATGTTTTTAATTTCGCATTTCTTAAAACATCTTCAAAATTAGCAAGAATCTTATCTCTGCTTTCTTTGCTTGTTGTAAAACCAGCTTTACTTATATTGTTGCCATCTCCATAAAGATATTTATATTTTTCTTTCTCAGAAGCAAAATATATGTTTTTATAGCCTAACTCATGAAGTTTAACTAACATTGTATATCCATATGCATTGTTTTCAGGACACACCAAAGCAGTATTAAATCTTTTACCTATATCATATATAACAGAAGCAAACTGGTCGGGAGGAATTTTACCTTTAAACTCAGAAGAAACAGTTAAAGTGCTATTATTTATAACATGAAAAGTTGAATAGTCACCACTATCACCTCTAGCTATATCTGCTGAAAGCGTATAATTTACTCCTTCTAAAGGATATTCCCAATACCATATATTACCTTCAGGCCCACTTTTTTCAATAGGACTTTTTACTTGAAATCTTAAGTTTTCTAGTATGTCATTTGTCAAAAAAGTATCGCCAGAAGATGCAAAATCACATAAAAGCTCTTGTGCAACCTGCTTTTTAGACATGTTTTTGGTTTCTTTATCAAACCAGGCATCATCTCTTTCAGGGTGTACGTCCCACATAAGCTTTATCGCATTAAATTCATTTTCTTTACGATCAGCTTTTGTGTATATTTCATGATATTGACCACCAACACCATTAGGAGTTGATAAAAGAATAGCGCGACCACCTGTTGATAAAGTAGGATATAAACCCATCCATAACTCATCAAAGTTTCTTACAAAAGCTGCCTCATCAACTATTAAAAGAGAAAGTGCTTCTGAACGTCCTGCGTCTTCTGACGTTGGGACTGCTTTAATTTGTGAACCATTAGAAAATTCTAGTTGTTGCTTATTATTTGCAGTAATAACAGGAACCAATAGCCATTTAGGCATTGATTTAATATATGTTTTTACTTTTCTTATAAAGTTTTGAGCAACAGCTAGTTTAGTAGCAATAATAAGTATATTTTTTTCTTTATAAAAACATGCTTGCCAAACAGCATAAGCTGCAACTAAAGTAGAAAGACCTAACTGTCTAGACTTAAGAATAATATTAAATCTATGATCATTAAAGTCTGAAACACACTCGTCTTGAAAAGGAAAAGTTTTAAAAGGAATTAAACCTTTTAAAGGGTGCTGTATCTTAAGATACTTATTCATAAAATAAACAGGATCTTTCCCACACTTTATGATTTCACTAACTTGTCCTTTTTTAGTTGATGACATTAACTTACCTCGTAAGTAATAGTATATGAATATTTTAGTTTTCTTAAAGGACTATATGGACTTACAGTTAAAGTTTCTACATTGTCATGTGTTTTTATTTTTTTTAGTTTTAAAGCTCTTCCAGACGTTGTTTTAAATTCACTTTTAATTAAATTTAGTCTAGACTTAATCATATCATTTGCTTCTTTGACTAAATTCTTCATTTGATAGTGCAAGTCATAATCTTTTGAAACATTAATAATTGTCATAAATGTTAAGCTCATATTTTCACCTTCTAATCTAGCTACTGTTCTACGAGCTTCATTTTCTGAAAAGTTATTATAAACATTGTCAATACAGTTGCCTATTGACTTAATAATTTCATATTGCATGATAAAACCTTTTGTAATTATAATATATATTAATTATCATCTTTATTAGTAAAACTTTTACTATAGCTGCATTCTTCACATAAACCAAATTTCTTATAAGACTCGCAGTCTTCTATAGTACAAAGCAAAACTTTACATTCGGGACAGTCGATAGAAACTGTTTTAGAATTTATAGGTCTTGAAAACGTAATATCATTTATTACAATACTTTCGTTATTTTCGTCTATCTTGTTCCATTTCTCATTTTTTATTAACATAAGAATCCTTGTTATTAATTGTAATTTCTATGTTTTTGTCAACTATATCTTTAATAGCATCTACATGTGATATTATTAATATAGTTTTAAAATATTTTTTTAAACTTGATAGTAATCTAGCACAAGCTTCAATGTTGTTATCGTCTAAAGCCCCAAATCCTTCATCAATAATGAATATATCAGATTTTGGTAGATTAGAAATATTAATTAAAGCGACTCTAATAGCTATAGAAGAAATCATTTTTTCCATTCCACTACAACATTCAATAAGTCTTTTTGAGTCTCCGTAATCAATATAAATATCTAAGTTATTATTAGAGCTTTCTTCTAAAGTTATTTTAAAATTAGTAACCTCATTTAAAATATTAGATATTTCTCTATTTATTATTGGCAAAGAAGAATTAATAATAGAAGTAGGAATTCCTTTTTTAGATATTGCAAAAGTATATAAATCAAATATTTTCCACTTTTCTGCCAATTCTAAAAATGAAGATTTGTCGTTTTTAAGATTTAAAATGTCATTATTAAAAGTAAAAATTTCTTGATTTAAAATATTGATTTTGTTTTCAATATCTCTAGTCTGAATTTGTAATTGCTTAATATCATTGTTTATACTGTTTAGTTTTTCTGTGCTTTCTAAAGAATAGTTTTTATTTAGCTTTTCTTTTATTTTTTCTGACTTTTCAAGTTTTTCTTTGTATATAGATAATCTTTCAATATTGTGATTTAATGAAAGTTCTTCGCTTTTAGAAGACGATTTGATTTTTTCTTCTTTTAAAAGTACATCATTATATTTTTTGATCTTGTCTTGTATTTGCTGCTCTTTTAAGTTTTTAATAACACTATTCACTTCGTAGATAGAAGTTTCAATGTCTTTCATTGCATCTTGAACATCACTTATTTCATTTTTAGATTCATGTGCTTTTTTAATAAATTTACAGCTTAAATATTCGTTACCACATGGAACTTGATCCAATATCTTAATTTGATTTTCATGACGTTTAATATCTGTACTCAATATAGTTTTATGTGATTTGTAGCTATTTAACTTAGCTAACAAATTATTTAATTTATCACTTTCTTTTTGTAAACTTTCTAAAGAGTAATTGCTTTTAAATAAATTAATTTTTTCTATTTTGCTATTGTTTTCTTCTATTGTTTCTTTTGATTTTTCTATTTTTTTATTAATATCTTGTATTTTTAATTTATTATAATCTATTTCTGAAGAAATTGTATCAATAGTATAACCTGATTCATCTGTTGTTTTTGATAAAATATTTTGTTTGTTAACTTTTAATTGAACTTCTTTTTCTCTTAATAAAGAAAGTTTATCTTTATATAAAGAAATATTATCTGTATTTGTTTTTAAGCTTTTTTCTAATTCAGATATTTCTAAATCCCAGTTTTTTTCTTTGACATCTTTGATTTTATTTTTTAATACAACATACTCTTCTCTAGAAAGTTTATGCAATTCATCGTATAAGTCTATTTTTAAAAATTTTGATAATATAGATTTTCTAGCACTACTTTTTTCTTTAATAAAAGAATTAATTTCGCCTTGTGATGCAAAAGAAGTAGACAAAAAGTCCTCAGGTGTACCAATTAAGTCTTTAATAACTTTTTCTGTTTCTCTTCGTTGCTCTTCAGACTCATCCTGAATGGTATCATTATCTAGATTACTTAAAGAAAGACTTGTTGATGCGGAAGTTATTCCTTTTTTATTTGTTTTCTTTTCAGTTTTTCTATAAAGACTGTATTTACTACCATTTACCGTAAAGTCTAAAGTTGCATCACAAAATCCTTTTCGAGTATTTACAATATCGATATTCTTTAAAGAGCCTCTATCAGTCCCGTTAAACAGAGAATACATAATAGTGCCGGGTATTGAAGACTTGCCTGATCTATTATTTCCAAAAATTCCTATAATACCATTTAAGTTATCAAAATTAATAAAGTTATTTTTTCCATAAGAAAATGTATTATTAAATTTTAAGCTATTAATTGACCATTTATTTCCTATTAAATCAAAGTTTTTATTAGGTAACTTATCTAAGTTTTCTTTAAAAAGTTGATGTATTTTTTCTAATTTGTCGCTATCTAAGTCAACAAAGAATTCATCAATAATTTCTTTTCTGTCTTTTTTATTTCTTATGTTTTTTGAATTAGCTGTATTACTAGCAATAAAATTATTTTCATTATTAGTTAAATTTTGAAATATTACTTCTTTTGCTTTTTTATCATTTTTTAAATAATGATGAAGAATTTTTATTTCTGCTTGTGATATTTGATTTTTTGATCTTATTCTAAATCTAGAAGCAGACTTTACTTTTTCGCAATACTTAAAAGTTTTTTCAATATTTCCTTGCCAGTCTATCGTTACAAAAGGATGTGGGTTTGCAACAGAAATAAACTTTGAATCAAAATCATGCTTGTTGTTTATTGTCCAAACTAAAAATCCTTTTTTAATATCTTCACCATAATTTTGCTGGACTGTAGATCCTGGATAAGCAACTCTTTTTTCTTTATCTAAATATTGAAGCTTATGTATGTCGCCTAAAAATGTGAAATCAAAATTGTTAAATAAGTCTAATCCTACTTCACCTTCGAGCTCCCAATCAACGTCAGTTTTACTTCCCCAAACAGCACCGTGAAAACAAGCAATATTAATATTGTTTTTTAAAGGCTTAACGTTACTCCAGTTTTCTTCATCAAAGCAGCTAAAAACACACCAGTTAATGTTTTCAATTCCAGTTGGGTAAACACCTGAATTTTTATATAAGAATAAACGTGGATTATTTAGAGCATTAACAATTGGTGTTATTGCATCTTGTCTATCTTTGTTTAGTATTAAGCCATCGTGATTACCTAAAATTACATGAGTTGGTGCTATTTCACATAAACTTGTAAACCACCAATTTAAAACATCAATAATTTCTGGAGTTATACCTTGAGTTTTTGAATGAACAATGTCTCCTCCGATAAAAATCAAGTCAACATTTTCTTTTTTAATTTCTTCAAATACTTTATTAAACACTGAAATGTATTCATCGTGTCTTTTTAAACTTCTAAAATGTACGTCAGAAATATGCGCTATTTTAACCATTAAAGATTCCTTATTTTATTTAGTAAATTATCATTGCTGTTATACTGTTTAGAATTTTTAAAAACTGATTTAAATGCTTCGTGTGTCATTGCACCAACATCTTCAAATCCTCGAGTATCTAAAATGTCCACTGATATATCATATGATGATAATAAGTTTGCAATTTTTAGTGTTTTATAAAAAATATCACTATCTAATGCTAATTTAACTTTAGTTTTATTTTTAACAATTTCTTGAAACAAAAGCATATCTTCAGTCAAACTTGAACCTAGTAAGCAAGTTGCATTATCGTTTGTTTTTATAAGATCCAAAGGACCTTCAACGATAGTAAGCTCTCTATTCCAGTCAATATTGATTTCATTAAATATTATATTAGATTTACTTACAGTTGCATTTTTATATTTAAAGCTATTGTGAGTATCAGCATCAATTTTTCTTGCTGTATAATAATTTAAATCACCATTTTTATCATAAGAAGGTAATATTAAATACCTTGAAAAGTCATAAGAAGTAGAAAAACCCGGCCTTAACAAGTAAAGCTTGTGTTTATTGAATCCTCTTTTAATAGCATACTTAAGAACGTCTCGGCTGTCAGGATCTTGCGTATTATAATTTTCTACTAAAAAAGAAAAATTTTCAGGTAATTTAACTTCTTCTTTAAGCGTCTCTTCAATTTCTTCTGAAAATAGATCAAACTTCTTTTTGCTTGTTCTAAATAAAGACTCTGCTTCTTTACATTTACTTTTATTAATTAAGGAAACAATATAAGATATATTTGATCCTTTTTTATCACAAACCCAACAATGATAATAACATTTTTCTAAATGAATTGATAACTTTTTCTTGTTCCTGTCTGAAGATTTACAGAATGGGCACCAAATATTTAAGTTAACTTCATCTTTAGAAAGACTTGCATTTGTAATGGATTTTATGAATTTAAGTCTCTTCGCTGCTTTTTCTAACATTTTCTAAAAATAATCCTGATTTTGATATTACGTATGCATCACTCATATCATAACAAGATTCATCAAATTTTACAAGCCCTTTGTTAGGCCCTCTTGTTAATATTTTTTCTGGCCAATTAAAATCAATTTCTTTTTGAACCCAAGCAAATACTTGCTCTTTTGTATTAATATTTAATTTTTTATCTATTTTTATTTGTAAATTTTTCCTTGCAGTATTAACATTAATATATTCAGGCTCTACATTAAATACTTTATAAGTTATATAAGAAACTATACCATTAAATCTATTTAATTGAGCTATAGTTTTAGCTGAAGACATTCCTTTAGAAAAAGACTGAAATGGTTCTTCTATAAATATTTTTACATCTTCACTAACTTTTTCTTTTAGCAAACTTAGATATTTCTCATACTCAGCTGACTTTTGAAACATACTTTTTATTTTTTTTAAATTTATAGCTTGTAAATCTACTAAGTTTCCTTTATTATCTAATAAACTAATACCTATAATAGAAGTAGAAATATCTAATCCAATGTAACTAATTAAACTCACTAATAATCCATTCTTAATCTGATCATAATATTATCAGAATCTTTTTTAGCAATAGGATGAGCAAACTTTGCTTTAGCTACTACATTTAAATCTTCATCATGTATATTAACATCAGTAATGTAAACAAAACTTTCATCAGAATTAAATGATGATTCATCTAATCTTAATTCACTATTATATGTAGGATTATCTGATTTGTTTATAGATCCACTATAAATTGGTAAATTAGTTTCTTGAACATAACCATACCCGTAAACAAAACTATCAAAAACATAATTGTTTTTTCCATGTAGATATAAAAACGGATTAAGAATATTAATGATTCCTTCCTTATAAAAAGCATGCCCAACATAGTTCCATTTTGCTACCTTGGTTAAACAGTCGTTTCTATAAATAAATCCTTTTTCATTGTCTTTAAGCTCTATTTGAATATTATTATTTGTTGTAATAATGTTACTATCAATTATTTTTAATGATCCCTTTTTAATTCCTGCATTTGTATAAATACAAGGCATGCTATATGCAGTTGTAAATAAACTATCATAAAATTTATTATAATCGCTAAAAGGTATAGGTAATTTTTTATAAATTACATTTTCTATAGTTTCTGAGGGTGCATTTGTAATATTTAAATTACTATCGTTGTAAAGTCTAGTAACAGGATTAGAAAGAGTAATCGGGTTTGAAGTTAAAAATCTTTGTATTTGCTTTCCTATTCCATTTGCCCTTGGGTTATTGTTATCGCTATAACCATTAAAAAGATAACTGTTTGTTATATTATAGTCAAAAAAGTCTGATATCTGTGTAACATTATGATCATTATTTTCTATAAAAAAACTTATATTAGATAGCGTGTCTAAAGAATATTCATTTCTAAAAAAGCCTTGAATATTTTGTTTTTTATAATTAAAATTTGGTAGACCTCCTGAATTTAAACCAGAAAGTCTATTGAAAAATTTAGTATAGAAATCTGAAATATTTGTTACGTCTTTACACGAAATATTATGAAAGTTATTTTTATAAAAATCAATATTAATATTATATAAAGCGTTAACATGTGTTAAAGCTTGATTAACTACATCAAAATAAATGTTAGGAATACCATTATCATTAGGCAATAGTAACATATTTTTGTAATTTATGTTACCATTGTTTAATACAACACTAGAAATATTATTTTCAGTTATATTAGATAATATATCGTAAGTAAATATTCCATTTTGAAAATCGTCAAAATTATTAGTATCACTAATATTATCTTCTAAAACCGATTCAAAGAAATTTCTATGTATATTTCTTACATCGTTTCCGTCAATTACTAAATTAGGCTTTTTTCCTTTAACAAAATCAACAACAAAGTTTTCGATTGACATGTCTAATCCTCCGCAAGTATTTGCGTAATAAGGATTATAAAAATTATTATAAAGAAGATTTAGATCTGTTATTCTGTTATTAAACAATCCTTCTTTTTTAACTTCTAAAGGTAAATAAAAGTTTGGTATATAAAACTGTAAATCTTTATTTAAAATTTCTTCTTCTAAATTCTCTATTGAATTTTTAGATAATCTATTAATATCATTTTCACTAATACACCTGCCGTATATTTTAATATCGTGAATTTCTCCGTTCATAGAAGATGATATTTCTATATCTTCGCTAAAAACAATATCTTCATCGTTATTAATAAAGTCTTCTATATTAAGACCATTATCTGGTTCGTCGCTATAGCCGCTCAAACCTAAGTTAAGATCTTTTATGAAATATGATCCTCTTATAGAATTTTCTATGTTATAATTTTTTCCAAAAAACAAATAAAATATTTTGTCGTATTCTGTATTATAAGAATTTGAATCTGTTTTATAGTAATTAGGTTTATTTCCAATGCAAACATAGCTATTAAATAAAGTATTTTTTTCTCTATTTATGTTAATAAAAGTGTTATTATCTATTAATGTGCTATCTTTATAAACAGATAAAAGATATTCATTGTTTGAAGCGTCGTTTAAAGAAAAGTTTGTATTAATATTATACCAGTTATTATAGCTAAAGTGATTACTGGCAGTTAAATAACAATCATCTGCATATTGACTTTGAGAATTACTTAAGTCTATATTAGGAAAATTATCTAAATTAAATAATAATTTTGCTTTTTGTCCAAAAGTAAAGCAAAGCCTATAATCTTCTTGATATTCTATTGAATATATTGTAACAATATCAGGAATATGCATAATACAACTTCTTTTGTTTTCTTCATTTTTCCTTACATTTAGCCAAAAATTAAAACAAAAGTCATTGTCAAATCTAATATCGTTGTTATTATTACTAATTTGATTACTATAAATTAAACAATTAGAATGTTTCTTTTCATTTATATTTTGAGAATAGAAATTTAAGCTATGATAATTACAAAAACCATATTCTAAATTAGGATAATAATCTCTTGACATGTCCTCATAATATTTATAAATTTTGTCTTTTATAAATAGTACTTTGTTCATATCAGGAGAGTCTATTAGATTCTTTATAGTAATTCTTTCAATATTGTTTTCATAATTAAAATTATAATTTTTTATATGTTCATTAATTGAAAAACCTAAGTCATTTTCAATTCTATCTTTGGTTTCAAAATAAAAACTTGCATATCTATTTTGTTGATTAATAAGAATATCAGAATTATCAAAAATTCTAATAAATTCATTTAACAATGCATTTTGATTATCGTTTAAATTTAAAAAACTTAAGTCTGTACGATTTAATTCTTGACTTTTAAATAAAATTGATTTTGTGTTAAAATTATTATTTTTATTTTTTGTATTACTATCGCTATGATCATAAAAAAGTCTATAAGAATTTTTTACTTTTTTATTTATTAAATAATTTTTATCAATTTTTATAAATGTCATC
>Ga0213858_10001679_pt1 | contig 10580 bp, 9 predicted proteins | sample PICome_FD_160122 | JGI IMG/M metagenome (GOLD analysis project Ga0213858, IMG submission 160122) | Coastal seawater microbial communities near Pivers Island, North Carolina, United States - PICO245 | ecosystem: Environmental > Aquatic > Marine > Coastal | place: USA: North Carolina | collected... | reverse complement strand
TCTCACCGCTTTCGCCAGATACTTCTACCCAACCAACTTGAGAAACGTCAGAACCGTTTACCTCAAAGTGATCTTTAAGAATGATAGGGCTTGCAGTGAAAGACTTGAACTCAGGCTGAACAGAATTGCCCATTGAGTCAGTTCCTTTACCGAACTCAGAACCGTAAACGAAGAATTTAATAGCTTGGTTGTCAGTTGTAGCAATACCAGCAAGGTCATCAACGTTTTCAGCGCCGTAAGGCTTGATAGTCAATCCGCTAGTAGAAGCTTCAGAACCGGCAGTAACCAAAGCTTTAAATACAACGCCGTTAACAGTTGCTACAACAGTAGCCCCTTTGCGAACAGCGTGTGCTTCAGTAGTGCCTGAGTCAATACCAGTGATGGCGTCGATCGCTCCGGTTACAGGATTGATCTCACCATTATAAGCTAGGTGCAAACGACCCTGCTCAGACCAGATAACTTGGTCAGAAGTCATAGGCATTTCAGCGCCAAGCATACGTAGAAAAGAAGAGATAGTACGGTTACCGTAGCGCTCTACTTCTTGCTCATATAATTCAGGTAGATACTGTTGTGCCCAGTTTACTCCACCTGAGTGAAAGTTAAGATAGTTAGTTGCAAGCGTCATTTGAGTTGCGCTTGGGCTAACTATACTACCGGCCGCTGGGCCGGAAAATGATACGTTAGTTGCCATTTTTAAATGTTTTAGTAATTTTTAAGTTTTAGTTTAATTTTTGAAGTATCATCACCTAAAACTTTTGCTTGTATGCCTCCAGCGTTCGTATTAGCATGTACGCTACGAGAGCCCATGTTAATATTCTTGTTAGATTGCGCACTTTGTTTAATAGCATCGGCACGGCCTTGCTCATAAAAGTGGTTAGCAATTGCATCAGCGTTCATAGCCGTGAACAAAGATTTGTGATAGCCCTTAGCGTCATTCATCGTATTATCTTCATTAAGGAACTTCTTAATAAAATTGTTGATGTCGCTTTGAGTATCTTTTACTTCGCTCGCGTTTTTAACATTGAACCTGTATCTTTTATCACCGACTTTGTATTCAAAACCTTTGAATGTGTCGTCAAAAACCTTCTCGGTTTTCTGTAAAAATACAGACTTTTGTTGTTCAGCTACTTTAGATGACTCTTCAGTTTCTTTATTATAGCGGTTAAAAAAGTCAACAGCTTGTTGTTGATCGGCCGTTAATTTTGAACCCGCTTTAATTTCTTTATAGTATTGATCTTTTAATCCTTCTAAAGATTTACGTGCTTGCGCAACTTCTTCTTTGAAGCGTAACTTCTTACGTTTAATATCTCGCTCATCATCAACTTCATCGTCAAATGAAAAGCTATCTTCGATTAAGAAATCAATTTCGTCCGCAGATAAATGCGGTTTATTTTGTTTATAATAATCACGTAACAATGCCATATCATCTACATTGGAGTAGTCTTTATTTAGCGCTACGTAGTCTTCAAGTGTTCCTCCAGTTTCATTTATGAAGTCAACAACTTTTTGAATATTTTCGGGAAGCTCAACACCTGAATCCTGTTTTTCTTGAATAGCTTCAACAACTTCTTCAGCTGTTGGTGCTTCTTCTTGTATGTCTTCAGTAGTATTTTCTTCCTCTGTAACCTCCTCTAAAATTAGGTCTTCTACTTTTTCTTCGGTAGGTTCTTCGGAATCCCGTACTTCTTCCGCCACTTCTTGGCTAGCTTCGGGTTCGTCGCGTACAGGAACCTCATCTGTGCTTTGCTCTTGAACGGCATCTTCTTCTGTTTTTTGTTCTGTTACTGGTGGTTTGGATAAATCAACTTTATACATACCATCCTCAAAAACAGCGCCTGCTTTTTCCTGCACTGCTTTTTCTGTTTCTTGTGCAGACACTTCTGGAGTATCTACAACCTTTGCTTCTATGTTTTCAGCCATGATAAAATATTATAAGATTATACACTATACATTACCTAGGTTCGAAAGAACCTAAGTCAAAATCACCGCTAAGTATATCATTTCCTGCTGATTCGAATGATTTTGGCGGTAAATTGTTTTTTCTTTGATTAATTAGCTCGCTTTGCTGAGACGCTTGTATTTTTGTTCTTTCGTCTTTGCGATCTTCTTTTTCTTTGGTAACTTTCTTTTGCCCGTCAACTTCAATACCTTTTAACTGCATATTCATTTGGAATTCTAACTGCATTAAATCTTTCTTGAGTTGAGCTTCTTGTGTTAGCCTTTGCATTTCAAGCTGCGATTCTAATTGAGCAAGCTCTGCTTTTTGTGCTGTTAAAGCTTGACTCTTTTGTACTTCTGATTGTGCTGCTACCTGCTGCGCTTGTGCGTTTGCTTGCGCTTGTGCTTGAATATTCTGCTGCTGCATTTGTTGATCACGCTCTTGTTTCTTGCGTCTGCGTATCTTCAACATTTGGTTAGCAAGTTGAATATTCTTTATTTCTCTAAGGTCTATAGCATCTTCAAGATCTATAAGGCCGGCTGACAGGGCGGTTTGAATATTATTTTCTAACTTCTGAGCTTCCTCTTCGTCCGGCATCAGGTCAATGAATATACCAAAGTCGTGGATATGTAATTCTTTTAATTCAGTTAGTGTAGCAACATTGTGTACACCTATAGATTGAATGAATGCTTCTCTTGCTGGTGAATACTCAATAACATCAGAAATGCGCAGCATAATCTTCTCAGCTGTTTCAGCAGTTAAGAAAAGACCTGCTTGTAATATGTGGCGGGTTGCTGTGTTCGAATTAGCCGCTGCTAATTTTTGTACGCCTAATAAAGCTTTGCTATCAGGAGTACTACCGTCTCTTGCTTCATTAAGGCCTGTAGCATCTCGCATCATTTGCAAATAATAATTATATGTGCTAATCAGCGAGCCTATTTTATTATTACCAGAGCTTGATGTTATTTCTTGAATCGGCACTTTACCGGGATTCATATCACCATCAGATGTAAATGAGCGGCCAATAACAGAACCTGTTTGGAAAAACATGTTTAATGCTTCTTGCGGATTGTAATTTGTCCCGTTACCTAAGTCAATTTCCGCTAAACCGTCGGCATCTAAATAAACGCCGTCTGGTACCATTTTAGATAATACCTGTTGTAACTTTAAATGCGTTAACTGAATCATATCAGCAAAGCCGGTTATTCTACTTACTAATGATTCAATCTTACCGTTATACATACGTGGCGCAACTACGGAATAGTTCATTCGAACTTTATTAGCATCGCTTTTAGGGCGCAGCATATTTTCGCACAGCTCCCATTTCAATAATACGTTTGCCCCTGGAATATATGCGCCTTCATATAATACTTCAACGTTAGTAGCTATTCTTTCAAAACGAGCTCTTTGATCTTTTGGTGGATTAAAGTTACCGTCTTTTTTAATAGCCTTTTTAGCGCCTGTAGCCGTTTCTTTAATTTTATAAACTTCGTTATGATAAGTTTTAAAATTGAAATACAAAACGTCAACTGTATTTACATCTTGTTTAGTAGATGATGGATTAAATCTATTATATATTCTATAATTAGAATAACCTTTTGAAGATAGTTTATCTAATTCTTCGTTTGTTAAATTAGGGAATTCTTTTTTAAGTTCTGTAATCGGTATTGTTTTTATTTCACCGATATAATATATATCATCAAAATACGGTGACTCTGTATACGAGTGAACTATACTTGAAGGGTCTACATATTCAACTTTGATTCCTTCGGCATTTGTGTAAACTGTTTTTACAGCCGCCGTCCCTAATACAGCTAAATCATAATAAAATCTTTTCTTTGTAAGCTCGTACCTGTTTTTTTCAAGTATTGTGCTAATTGCTTGCTCTTCCGCTATTTCGATTGCTTGCTTATAGTTAAGCTGCATGTGCAATTGTAATTCGTCCTCATTAGCGGGTAGCTCTTCTAAATTACTTTCTTGCAAGCTAATACCAAAGTTTTGCAATGCAAAGTCATTAAGTTCTTTAGTTTGCATATCGCGTATAATGCTTTCCATATACTTAGTGCGTTTTTCAACGCCGAATGGATCTTGCGAATACGCTTTAATATCATAGCTACGATTAGCCATACCATTAACTACAATATCAACGAACTTAGGTATGATAGGCACAGGCTTCCAATCTAAATTCATATAAGATAAATCACCGTTGATGGATAATTCATCTTTATACTTTTGAATTGATTGTTCACCACGCGCATATAAACGTAATTGGTGAAAAGCATTTTTGTTTACATAAAATCTATTGCTACCAGAGTCTCTTTTGAACCACTCATCTTCAATAGCTAACGCAACTTTCAACCCATAATCTGGACTTGCTTTTTCTATATCACTAACTGTTTGGCTAGGAAAATAACTCTTTATAACTGACTCAGCCATAATTTTTTATTATTTCAGATTGTGAGCCTTTATTTTTATATTTAGCAAAGCTCAGATTAAGTTTTAATTTAGTTTTATCTTGGTTAGGTGCATATAAATTTTTATTACAAGCCATAATAGCTAACCCCGAACTGATGGCGGCGTCAAACTTAGTTCGCTTGTTTATATCAAATTTTGCCCAATCATTTAATGTTTCGTTAAAATACATATTGCCATACTCATCGTTTTCAAGTAAGCCTACATATTTTTGTATATATGATTCTATTGCTGCGGCGTGTGCTTGTCTGATGTCTTCAGACGAGTTAGGTATACCGCCAATTTCTTTTTCTGTAACAGATAGTTTGTTTCTTGCTCTATCGGGTCGGTTCATTGAAAAACCTCTATAACCTCTTCTTCTTAAATAATACAAAAGCCTTGGCTTGTTATTCTCTGCAAGCAGTGGCATTCCGTAAAATACCAAAGACATTAGCACATCTTCAAAAAACATTTCGGCTGTTTGTGGCCGTGCAACATATTCTAAAAAAAACATATTTGCCGGCGCGTCTTCCATACTAAACTTGGTTAAACCGTGCAAAGACCCCTTAGATCCCTTGCCATCAGTTGTACCTGATATATCGTATGAGTCACAGCCAAATGCACCGATATGCTCATTACCTGGGTACTTTACCCCATTTTTCACTATTACGCGGTTTTGAAGATTTGTAGGTGGAACCCACGAAACTTTAAACCTCCCATTTGGGTTTGGGCTAAAAATAACTCTTGTATCTTTAACACCGTTTTCCCACGAAAAACTACCGCGGGTAACACCAGCTAACGATTCTATATCTTCGTTATAATCTATCTGTTCGTATATTTTTACTAAATTAAATATACTATTTTTGGTTTCATCGCGAAACGCGTGCTCTTCGGTACGCGGAAACTGCCTGTAGAACTCGTTTAAGCCGTCCTGGTCGCCTTTTAATCCATCAACCTCATTATTCCAATGATCAATAACTCCGACGTCTATAAACTCGCCATATGGTCCCTCAACTTCTGTTTCTGGCGTATCGAATACAGGATGTCCATAAGAATCGATGAATCCTTCGTAGTTCCATTCCATAGGAATGAACAAAGAATATAATCCTGAGCGAGTCTGTCCATTGCGATTTCGTTTTGTAACATCTGAATCATTGTATAACTTTTTAAAGTTTTCACCACCTTTATCAAGCGCATTCGATGTTGAGCCCATCATACACTTACCGATAACTCGGCTACCTAGTCTCAGCGTTGTTTTTGTAACTCGCCAGTTGTTTAATATATTGTCAGGCTTTTCCCATTTACCGCTTTCGTCGTGTACTAGCAGTTTTAGTTTCTCCCCGTCGTAGGAGTTGTCACCCGTGTTTTTCCAGTCGATTGTGGTATCGAGGCCTTGTAATTCTTCGCGCCTCTCCGAGTTTTGGATTGACTTTCTAGTAAGCTTCGACGCTGGTACTCTATACGCGAGTTCCGACTTGGGTCGGTCCATTCCGTCTTGTATCGGTTTGAAAAAGAACGGATAGTTGACGGATATTGGTACCACTTTATCTGTGAACATCTTTTTCGCATCCCCACCAGATTTGGACAATATCCCAAAGCGTGCGTCGGATGATATTGTAGCCATGTTAACTGTTTCTGCCGATGCCATGAAACTAAAGCCAGAGCGTCGGTTTTTGAGATAGCACATACCATAACATCGGGTATCTGCTTTACATGCTTCCCAGAATATAAAGAATAATCTGTTTGCTTCTCTGAATTCAGGGGAACCCACGTCAATTTTAGTCCACTGCAGGTACATGTAGTGAGTCCCAGTAATATAAGTAGGAATGCTCTTGTTATAGAACCAATGGCCTTCTTCACGTCTTTTAAATTCTTCATCTATATATCCTTCCCACTTTTCTTTGAATTCATCTGGGTAATTCTTCCAGTCAAATATTGTTTTTATAGAGTTAAGCTCTTTCGGGTAATCTTGCTTGGCCCATTTGTTTTCACCTTTAACAAGCTTAGTAGGAACAGGGGGCAAAGCTATTTTTAAATTTTGTATGCTATACACATCGCCAATTTGCCCAGTCTTGCTTATTACAATAATGTCTTCTTCTTTATCATAACCATACTTCCAGCGCTTTGCTTTATTAAAACGCTTTAGCTTGTTTATTTTAACAGGATGTATAATAGAATATAAATTCTGTTGGTACATATAATTAGATATATTTTATCCAACTATAAGGCTTTCTAGTTTTTATGTAACTTAATTTTGTTTCATTACCATATGCTTCTTGCTCAAATGGTATTTGCTTATAAGCTTTCTTAATATCCTTATACTTGATTAAATTAAATAAATAGCACAATAAATATAAAACATAAAATCCAACAATACCTAATTCTAATGTTTGCCAAAAATGTATCGTTTCGTGATTTACTAATACTTTACCTTTTTGTGTGCCCTTGCGATATTCTCTTAGTACTATAAATGGGAATAAAGATATTCCGCCTACTTTAAATGCCCAAGAAATACTATCTAAAAACTTATCGTTATATATTTCTATTGGTTTCATGTTGATCTTTTTTCTGCAAACCCTTTAAATACTTTTTTCTTTTCTTCGCGGGGTTTATTTTGTAATATAGCTTTTTCTTCTTCGATTCTGTTCAAAATTTCGAAGGCATCAAATATTGCTAACTTTTTTGTAGCTGCTGCGTTTTTTAATCTATCCGCAGAAACATCTTCATCCGTGTTAGTAATAATTTTTTCTTCCGCTACCCTTATAAGCTCATCAACTGCTTTGTAGCCAGCTTGGATTATATTCGACTTCGTCTCCTTGATATTCATATTTAATTGAAATTGAATTGGTAAGCACTCTATACATTCTTTCACCGTCTACAATAAATTCATATTCGCTAGACGGGGTAAAGCCGACAAGATCGCCGGGCTTAATACCGTTTTTCAAAAGTGATTTATCTACATACTTAATAACGCCTATAAGCGGTCTTTCGTGCTCTATAGAAAAATCATCATTAGATTTTATTGGCTTAACAAAACAATAACCCTTAGGCGCGTTCCATTTGCCATTTCTTTTATAAAGGAATATTTGATCATCTTGAATAAAGTAATGATCTTCGTCTATAAAAGATTTTGAATTCTTTTCGTTACCGCGAACATCATGCCACCTCCTAAAAACATTATGGTGCACAATAACTTCGTCGCCTTTTTTAATATCCGTCTTACCTTCAAGCGGTGTTTCTAACACTATAGCGTTACGGCTTATATATCTGAAATCAGATATTTCTGTATTTAGTATTAATTCTTTTTCACCAATAGCTTTTTTATTATTATATCTTTCAGCTTTTGGTGTAACAATAAAATTAAAAATGCTTCGCATTAATATTCTAAATTATATTCAACAGCTACGGCCATGTTTTTATTAAAATCTTTCCATGGCAATACATCGTTATTCTTTCTAATATAAATACTGTATTTATCCCTATCTTCAACTATATCACAAATAGTATGCCCTCCGTAGACCTCTTGACCTACGGAGTAATGCATAGCTTCATTTTTATAGTCTCTACCGATACTAATCTTTCTTATCAGATGCATCTTCATCGGGGATTTCTGTGTATGTTCCATCTTGAATATTTACGGAAACTTTTCCGTATTCTTCTTCAAGTTCTTTTTGGAACTTACCAAGCTCTTCTTGAATTTCTACGCTTTGGTGAAGTAGCGTATGTTTTTGCATTTCAAGTTGCCCTAATTGCATTTGCACGTGGTTAGTAGCAGTTACCAACCCTTGCAGCTTTTCAAGCTGTTCATCTTTAATCTTTGACATAATTTAATTGTATTTAATTGTTAATAATAATTTACCACGGAGTGGCTTTAGTTACGCTTGTTGGCGTAATTTTTTCTGTAATTTGGGAATCAAGTCCTGCTTTAATATCTGCTATTTCAAGATCACTTGCCTCTAGCCAGCCTTCTATGTCTGACTGAGTAAGATCCGCAAAAGCGGTAAAGCTTTCTGAATCAGCGGCCCCTACAACTTGAGTACCAATAGCACTAGCTGTATAAGCGTTACCGTCAGAATCTGTTTGATCTGAAGTAGCTGTTAGGCCCCAGTGTATATTGTATACCACATCTGAGAGTGAATCTTGCGTTGGATATGTGTCCAGTGCATTGATTGTCCATGAATAAGTATTTGCCATTTTTTTATATTTAGTTGATATACTATTAATTACTTGTTTTATTTGTTTTCTAAAACTTCTATTCTTGCTTTTAAATCGTTGATTAGCTCCTGCTGCTCTTGAATAGCTTTTATATAATACGCGTGCAGAGGCTCATAAGATATACCGTCTACTTGCGGGGTATCAAATCCTTCAACGTCTGCTTTGTATGTAATTTCAGGCATTACCTCTGCTACCTCTTCAGCAATCATACCTGTATTGTACTCGCCTGTTTGTTTTACCTTAAATTTAACAGGTCTTAATTTTTGTATTTTATCAACAGCACTTTCTAAATCAGTAACATCTTCTTTATATCTAATAGAAGAACTATATCTGTATATTTGACCCGTAGTGCTATTGTGCATTAAGTTAGCGTTAGCAGAACTACTGCTTGCCATGCCTAAAGAAAACAACCCACCGCTTGAATCTATAGAAAATTCTTCATTACCAGATGTATCTCTAAATATGGCTATATCTGTACTATTACCGCCGCCTTGAACTTCTAAGCCTACATTTAAACTAGAAACTATTTTTGCACCTTGTCCTTCGCCTACTACGTGCAAACGAGCTGCTGGGCTAGTTGTATTAATACCAACCTTGCCAGTTTGGTCAATCATAAACCTGTTTGAACCTGCCGCGTCGTTATAGTGGTAATTAATTTCAAAATCACTATGAGCCCCCGAGGTCCTATGTGCCCCAACTGAATACCCGTAATTTATAGCACTTGAAGCCGCGAATGTCATTCCAATAAACCCGCCGTCGGTGGCTCCATTGCTCATTAGGGCTAGATGAGGGTTTGTAAATGCATTACCTGTATTTTGAGCTTGGCTTGATGATAATAAACCATGGGGGTTATTAGTACCAATCCCAACTTTGCCGCCGCTAGATAATGTCAAGTGGGCCGACGTGCCGGTTCCATTAGCAATTCCAACTACACCCCCAAAAACCCCTGCCCTTAACTGAGCGGTCGTCCCTTCAATATCAATATAGGAAGAAGTTGTCGAAGAACTAAAATCGGCAATAACGCCGCTTGATGATACCGCAAGTCTTCTGCTGGGATCAGTGGTTCCAATTCCAACATTACCATCGTGACGTATTGCCATTCTATTTTCAATACCATTCGTGCCATCGCTGGTGCCAAATCGCATACTAAACCCAGCCCCATAAGAATCTTTTGAAATTGCTTGAATTCTCGCCTTCACTCCAGCTCCTTCGCCAGAAGCATCATTCCCATAAAATTCTAATTGACCAAGCGGCTCGCCTTGAGTCCAGGTCCCGTTTTTGGTGTTATCTATTCTAATTACAGCGTCTGAAGTATCAGATACTACAAGATTTTTTTGAGGATCAGTGGTTCCAATCCCCAAGTTACCGCCTCCTGTAAATCTAAATTTTTCGCTTGCATTAAATAGCAATTTAACATTTGGTGTCCCTGCTGCATGCCCAGCGCCTGTGTTATATGCATCAATAAAAGTATCAACACTGCCAGAACTAACGCCCATTCTTATTGCGGCCGAGTCTGTTTGGTCAACCCCTATCTCGCAGTAATTGCTGCTTTTTGCGTGGATGCTTCCGTTTACTTCTAATTTTTGCCCGGGGTTATTAGTTCCAATGCCGACGTTGCCGCTTGAGTCGACACGCATACGTTCAGCGTTATTAGCATAGAATGTTAGCTCATTTCCAACACTACCGACACCTTGCAGAGAATTTGAGGTAGTGTTGTCCATTATAGATATATACGCTGTGCTGTCTGTGCTTGAAAATCTAGCAACTTCATTCGTTGCACCACTATCCACATGCAACTTTTCTTGTGGATTAGTCGTACCAATCCCAACATTACCCCCAGAATCTACTCGCATATCTTCAGACCCAGATCCAAAAAACGTAATATCTCCAGAAGTACCAGGCTTTAAAGCTATACCTGATATAAGCGCTGTACCGCCTTGTCCAATTATAATAGTGTTTGAGGTAGTATGTTCTA
>Ga0213858_10001677_pt1 | contig 10582 bp, 9 predicted proteins | sample PICome_FD_160122 | JGI IMG/M metagenome (GOLD analysis project Ga0213858, IMG submission 160122) | Coastal seawater microbial communities near Pivers Island, North Carolina, United States - PICO245 | ecosystem: Environmental > Aquatic > Marine > Coastal | place: USA: North Carolina | collected... | reverse complement strand
ATTGATCATGTTAGTAAACAGCTTTAAATTGCAATTGGAAAGTAAGTTATATTTTTTCGCTGGACAAATGTTTTTGGTTGAAAAGGAGAGGTAACTCTTGTTAAATGCACAAAATTTGACCTTTAAAATAAAACCATAAGAATTGAATAAAAGTGGAGCCGGAGGGATTCGAACCCTCGTCCAAACAAGCCATTAATTAGCTTTCTACATGCTTAGTTTTCGATTGATTTTCGAGAAACAACTGACCGAAAACCGCCTATTGATTCCTTAGCTTTTTAAGATTTAAATACAAACCAAAGCTATTTGTATTCTATGTTGACTTTAATGGTGCCTCTAATCTAATCGCCATCAACAAGGGCTATTAAGAGACATTTAGCTCTCCCGCCTAGCGGGACTGGGCTTGATTCTACTATACTTCGAATTATTAAGCAGCTAAAGCGTAGTTATTTTCGCCATTTAAAAAGGTTGAAATAGATATTAACGAGCATTAATTTCATAGCTCGACATGCTTACCAACCAATTGATCTCGCTGTCTAATCCGGTCGGCCCCATAATTTCAAAGAAACGAATGGCGAAATTAGAAAAAAAATGCACAGTTCGAAACGATTCAATTTATTTTTAAGGAGTATCGACTGCAACATCCCACACTACTGTTGGGTGAACCTTCGGTGCAGTATAGGCACTTAAAACCTTAAATTTTAGCCTTAGATTTTTGAGCACTTCTAGTGTTTTAACTTGAATTATTTTGCTTTGGCCGGCCTTGAGATGAACAACTGGAGAACTTTCATAAAAGGTGTAATCCATTTGATTTTCAAGGATTAAATCACTGCTGGAATTATTGCTTAATTCTAGCCGTAAAATACTAGTGTTGTTGATATATGAGATGTTCTGAACTTCAACCATGGCCTGAATGAGCGGTATTAAGAAGGCCTCCTTTCCAATCAATAACTCATTATAGGCTGCAACGGTTCTTCGAGCGAATAAAGCTTCTTTCATGCCTTTTAGACTTCGCTCTTCTGCGAAGACTAGGGTTAGGGGCCTTTTTAATCCTTTATTTGCATAGTCCCATTCAATTAAGCCATGTACATCTGAAGTGGCTAAAATGGCCAAATCGTACTCCAAGGCTAAGGCCAGCGATTCTTCAGCATATGCGCCAAAGTTGATTACCTCTATACCGTGAAGTTCGTTCTGTGCGATGCGTTTTTTTTGGAAGTCGCGTAAAATAGGATTTCCATCTGGTGATTGTGCATACCAAGCGGGATGATTCCAAAAGACAAAAGCCCCTTGTTTCTTTGCTGTTTTGAACGATTGCAAGGCATCTTCTTGAAGCAGTTCATTTGCATCTCCAATAAAAATGGCATTGTTGTGCCCTACTGGAGCACTTCTAGTAATTTCAGATCCAGGTATGATGATTAGATCGTGATCTTTAGCTTCCTGTTGTGCAAGCGCTATAGCTCTGTTGCGATCGGGATGAGGTATATCGGCCAAATGCGGTTGATATTCGAGGTGCTCTGTTATTGCAATGGCATCTAAGCCATCCATCAAGGCCTCTTGCACCCGAATATCCGGCCAAACCGAACCGTCTGAGAACACCGAGTGCATGTGCAAATCAGTTTTTAGTGTTAAATAACCTTCTATATCGGGATATTGAAAGGCTTCGTCTCCGGTATGGCTGTGATTTTGAGCCGTTAGAACTAGCGTGCTGAAAAGGCCTAAATGCAAAAAGAAATATTTCATAAAAAATCGAATCTAGAAATGAGTTGACCCTGTAAAGGGCAATTATCTGCTTAATATAAGTTCATTTTCAGCAAATTACCACAAAAATATTAGGGTAATTGAAAGAGGTCTTCTACACTGCATTCTAGGGTCAAGGCAATTTTCAAAGCGAGTACAGTCGAGGGAACATAGATTCCGTTTTCTATGGCGTTGATACTTTTTCGAGATACATCAGCACGTTCAGACAATTCTTGCTGGGTTAAACCTTTAGCTTTTCTGAGGCTTTGCAGGTTGTTTAATAGCTTGTGATGATTTTTACCCAACGCTTATTTTTTTTCAAAACTTTCGACTGTTCTATTGATTTCTTCGCTTTGGTTCGGATAGATGTAACCCGCGATCATTTGACCTATACCGATAAAGGATACTAGTAAACCTACTCCGTATAACACCTTGATGTTCAACCCAAAATAGCCCAAACAAAAAAGACCTATTCCAACAAAAATAGTCACTACTCCGCTACGTCTAAGGTCAGTATTTGATTTTTTTTCTTGAAGTGAGTCGAGTAATTCTTTAATGTCTTCAGAATCATTGATGTTTTTTGAAACTTCGATAATTGCTTGGTACTTATTTTTTTGATCTCTGCTTTTGAAAAGACTTACAATCAATACAATTACTATGGGTAAGAGTAAGGCGATGGTTGGAATTAACAACTGTGGATCAGAGAATAACGATAGTTTGATTAAGCTTGTCATAGGATATATTAAATTAGATTGTAACGCAAAGGTAACATTTTATTTTAAAAATGACACGCAAAGGTTACTTTTTTTAATTCCTTTGAGGGCTTAGTTCAAGTTTTAGTCTAGGATTGCGCTGCGTATGGCGGTTAATTGCTTTAAGAGTGCTTCTAATTGTTCTAGAGGTAGCATATTGGCTCCATCACTTTTTGCCGATGTTGGGTCTGGATGCGTTTCAATGAATAATCCATCAGCTCCTGCGGCTATGCCGGCTTTAGCCATTGTAGAAATAAGTGCGGGTCTACCTCCAGTGACTCCACTTGATTGATTGGGCTGCTGAAGTGAGTGGGTCACATCTAAAACTACAGGGGCGTAATTTTGCATGGTGGGTATACCTCTGTAGTCTATTACTAAATCTTGATAACCGAACATGCTTCCGCGCTCTGTAATTAGGGCTTTGTCATTTCCACTTTCACGAACCTTCTGCACTGCGAATTGCATGCTTTCTGGGCTCATGAACTGACCTTTTTTGAGGTTGACCGTTTTACCGGTTTGTGCAGCAGCTACGATTAGATCTGTCTGTCTAACTAAAAAAGCAGGGATTTGTAAGACGTCTACATAAGCTGCAGCTAATGCGGCATCTTCTTCTTTGTGAATGTCCGTGACCGTTGGAATATCAAAGGTCTCACTAACCTTACGCAATATTTTTAAGGCTTTCTCGTCTCCAATTCCTGTAAAGGAATCTATTCTACTTCGATTGGCCTTTTTAAAACTTCCCTTGAAAACGTAAGGAATGTCGTATTTATCAGTGAGTGTACAGATGTGCTCTGCAATTTGCAGCGCCATTGTTTCACCTTCAATCGCACAGGGGCCAGCCAATAGAAAAAATTGATTCGAAGCCGAATTTTTGAGTTTGGAGATTTTTGAGGATTCCATTTTGAGTAAACTTTGTTCAAAGTTAAAACCATTGCTTAAAATACAAGTATATTTGCGCGCTGAAAGACTTAATATCCGCAGATTTCTATGTCAAAAATCAAAAATATTGCAATTATCGCCCATGTTGACCATGGTAAAACAACCCTTGTGGATAAAATCATGTTTCATTGTCAGCTCTTTAGAGATAATGAAAACAAGGGAGATTTAATCTTGGATAATAATGATTTAGAACGCGAAAGAGGAATTACCATCGTTTCAAAAAACGTCTCTGTCTCGTATAAAGACCATAAAATAAATATCATAGATACTCCAGGGCACGCGGATTTTGGTGGAGAAGTAGAGCGCGTACTCAATATGGCCGACGGCGTTTTGTTACTTGTAGATGCCTTTGAAGGGCCTATGCCTCAAACGCGATTTGTGTTGCAAAAGGCCATTGACTTAGGGTTAAAGCCTTGTGTAGTTGTCAATAAGGTAGATAAAGAAAATTGCACCCCTGAAGAGGTACATGAAAAGGTTTTTGATTTGATGTTTGAGCTGGGTGCTGAAGAATGGCAATTGGATTTTCCAACAGTTTACGGTTCGGCGAAACAGAATTGGATGTCTGAAGATTTTAATAAACCGACCGCAACAATTGAACCTTTGCTGGATATGGTATTGGAACATATTCCTTCCTTTGAGCCTAAAGAGGGTAATACCCAAATGCTTATTACTTCTTTAGATTATTCTTCATTTACTGGAAGAATAGCTATTGGAAGATTGCAGCGTGGATCTTTACAAGAAGGGCAGCAAATTAGTTTAGTTCGCAGAGATGGAAGTGTGGCTAATCAAGAATTAAAGAACTTTTTGTTTTTGAAGGTTTAGGCCGAAAAAAAGTAACTACAGTTCAAACGGGTGATATATGTGCCATCGTTGGAATGGACAATTTTGAAATTGGAGATACCGTAGCTGACATAGAAGCTCCAGAGGGCTTAAAAACGATCGCTATTGATGAACCTACAATGAGTATGCTCTTTACCATTAACGACAGTCCCTTTTTTGGTAAAGATGGAAAGTTTGTGACTTCAAGACACGTTAAAGAGCGCTTAGAAAAAGAGCTAGAAAAGAATCTTGCACTTCGTGTAGAAGAAACCGATAGCGCTGATCGATTTATGGTCTTTGGGCGAGGAGTTCTTCACTTATCTGTTTTGATTGAAACCATGAGAAGAGAGGGTTATGAGCTGCAAATTGGTCAACCCCAGGTTATCATCAAAGAAGTAGATGGTCAAAAATGTGAACCTATAGAGCAACTCACCATAGATTTGCCTGAAGAGATATCAGGAAAGGCTGTTGAATTAGTGAGTATACGTAAAGGAGAAATGATCAGTATGCAAGCTAAAGGAACACGAATGATATGTGAATTCATCATTCCTTCTAGAGGGATTATTGGACTAAGAAATCAACTGTTGACGGCCACTGCTGGTGAGGCAATTATGTCCCATCGATTTTTAGAATTTCAGCCATTAAAGGGTGCAATTCCGGGCCGAATTAATGGATCTTTGGTTTCGATGGAAAATGGAACCGCTATTCCTTATTCTATAGATAAACTCCAAGAAAGAGGAAAGTTTTTTATCGACCCAGGAGAGCCTATTTACGAAGGGCAGGTCATAGGTGAAAATGCCAGAGGAGAAGATATGACTGTGAATGTCACAAAGACCAAAAAACTCTCTAACGTAAGAGCAGCGGGCTCTGATGATAAGACAAAAATTGTACCTGCTATTAAATTCACCTTAGAAGAGGCCTTAGAATATATTCAAAAAGATGAGTATGTCGAGGTCACGCCTAACGCTTTGAGACTCAGAAAGATTTATCTAAGAGAGGTTGACCGAAAGCGTAATAAAACGATTTAATAAGGACTTACAAACTCGCAATAGCTGCTCCAATTATTCCTGCTTGATTTTTTAATTCTGAAGCTTGTATGGGCGTATCTATAGTGATGTGCTTTTTAAAATTATCCCAGTTTTTAGAAATCCCGCCACCCACAAGTATAAGATTCGGTGCACTGATGAGCTCTACCACTTCGAGAAAGCGATTGAAGCGTTTTGCCCATTTTTTAGTGCTTAAACCTTCACGATCTTTGGCTGATGATGCGGCCCAGGTTTCTATTTTAGTGTATTCTTTATAAGGAATTTGACCCAATTCAAAGTTAGGAATGAGCTGACCGTTAAAAAAGGCTCCACTTCCGAGGCCAGTGCCCACAGTAATCATCAATACCAAGCCTTTTTTCTGTTCTTCAGTGAGTTCTTGAATACTTGCGTATCCTGCTGCATCCGCATCGTTAATAATGGTAAAATCGCATGAGGTTCTATGCTCGAAAAGTGCCTTTATATCTACACCTACCCATGAAGGGGATAAATTACCTGGTGATGTACAAATTCCATTTTTGACGATGGTAGGAAAACCACATCCAACGGCCCCTTGATATTTAAAATGCTCAATCATTAGGGCGATGGTTTCAGTCATGGCTAAAGGTGATCTCGAAACTGGGGTGGGTATACGATGTCGCTCTGATATCATTTCACCAGTTGAGGTGTCTACTAAAGCACCTTTGATTCCACTTCCTCCAATGTCGATTCCCAATCTTGTCATAATCAGTTGTTCATTACTTCAAAAATAGTTGCATTATCACATTTAAGGGTTTTGTTGGGATATTTATAGATGAGGGTGTAGTCATGTGTGGCCATAATAATGGTGTTGCCACTGAGGTGAATTTCGCGCAGCAAGTTCATGACTTCTTCGCTGGTTTCGGGATCTAAATTTCCTGTTGGCTCATCGGCTAAAATGAGTTCAGGGTTATTGAGTAAAGCTCTTGCTATAGCTACTCTTTGTTGTTCTCCTCCAGAGAGTTCGTGTGGATATTTGTGGGCCTTGTTTTCCATTCCCACTTTTTCTAATACCTCTTGTATTCTTTTTTCGATTTTATCTTTGCTCGACCAGCCCGTGGCTTTTAACACGAAAGCCAAATTGCTACTCACGCTTCGGTCAGAAAGCAATTTAAAATCTTGAAAGATGATTCCTAATTTTCGTCTGAGATAAGGAACGTCCTTTTCTTTGAGTTGTCTCAAATTGAATCCTACAATTTCTGAATGCCCTTTAGTCAAAGACAGTTCTCCGTAAAGCGTTTTTAAAAGACTGCTTTTTCCACTACCGGTTTTTCCGATTATGTAGACAAATTCGCCTTTGTGAACGTTTAAACTAATATCTTTGAGAATGATACTGTTTCCTTGAAAGATCTGAGCATCTTTCATTTCGAGTATATGGTCATTCATTTCAAGAGGTTTTGAATCTCAAATATACGTTTATCGTATTAATTTGCGTTAGCTCATAGTGAGACAGTTTCGACTAGAAACAAATTAACCAAATGAACAAACAGTCTGCAGCGATTTGCCTTAGGTTTTGTGTTTTGCTCATGTTTTGGGCAGGTTTTTCTTTTGTTCAAGGTCAAAATTTAATTCTGAATCCAAGTTTTGAAGAATACTTGAAATGTCCTGAAGATTTAGGAACATTCGCCTACGATGTAAAACATTGGAATTCCGCTACTGCCGGTAGTACTGACTATTTCAACAGTTGCAGTGAATCCATGGGAATTCCTAAAAACTTCAACGGTGAACAACAACCTTATAATGGTCAGGCTTATGCTGGATTGTATTTAATAGCACCTTCTGATTACCGAGAGTATTTACAAGTTCCTTTTAAATACGAGCTCGAAGAAGACCACGTGTACGAACTGTCTTTCTGGCTTTCGCTTGCGGAGAGTTCTGATTATGCCGTGCGGGATTTTGAGATATTACTCAACGAAAGAGAAGTTTTAATCGACAAAAAAACAAATTTGCTCAAAGGAGAAATAGCGAAATACAAAGGAAATCGAATGCATTCGCTTCAGATACGCAAACCAAGTTTTAACTTGAACCGCGACCAATGGTTTCAAATCAAGTTTAAATTTAAGGCCAAGGGATTTGAGAAATTTTTAATTTTTGGAAACCTCAAAACTAATCGGTCAACACTTAAAAGAGAGGCTATTTCTTGGGGTACTAAACGGGGTTCATATTACTATATAGACGATTTTTCATTGGTTCAACTCGATCCACCTCCCAAAGATTATAAAACAGAAGTTCTCTACACCTTTGAGGATGTATATTTTGCATTTGATTCGGCATTTTTAAACGAAAAATCTCGAGAGAGTGTTAAGCGTCTAAAGGTCTTTTTAGATGAACATCCCAACTACAAAATTACCATCATCGGTAATACAGACAGCCAAGGCAGTGATGCTTACAATCAACAATTGGCCTTTAATAGAGCTAGAGGAATTGCCTTATATCTGGAGAACTTGGGGCTTGGCAACAATCGACTCGAAGTGAAATCTCAAGGTAGTCAGTATCCCAGAGCAACCAATGAGTCTAGCGAAGGACGAAGATTAAATCGCAGAGTGGAATTCGTTTTAACTCAAATTGATTAAATTCAATTTTTAAAAAAAATCAAGTGATGAGAGTTCTGTTTTCCTTTTTTGTAATGCTACTGATTTCTTCTTGTTCTACCACTGAAGTCGTAGATCTGATTGTGCGCAATGCCAATATCTATACCATGGATGATGAAAATCCAAACGCAACCTATTTGGTGGTCAACAATGAAAAGATAGTCGCTGTTGGTTCAGATGAGAACGATTTAGATGGATACCAAGCAAAAGAGATTATTGATGCTGATCAAAAGACGCTCATCCCAGGAATTATTGATGCGCATTGTCACTTTTATGGACTTGGATTAAATCAACAACGTGTAGATTTAGTCGGAACACTGAGTTATGAGGAGATCATTTCTAAAGTTCAAGCTTTTGAGCAAGAGAATCCTGATATGCAATTTATTTTAGGTCGAGGATGGGATCAAAACGATTGGGCGGTAAAAGATTTTCCGACCAAGGAAAAATTAGACGTCTTATTTCCTGATAAGGCTGTAGTGCTTGAGCGTGTTGATGGCCATGCCTATTTAGTGAATCAAAAGGCATTGGATTTAGCTAATATCACATCAAGGACGCCTTCTAATGGAGGAGCAATTCTCAAGAAAAACGGTAAGCTTACAGGTGTGCTTGTAGATAATCCTATGCAGCGTGTTGACCGCGTTATCCCAGAATTGAGCAGAGCAGAACAAATTCAAGCTCTAAAAAAAGCCGAAGATATTTGCTTTAGTTACGGTTTGACTACGGTAAATGATGCTGGCCTGAGCAGAAGCACGATAGAACTCATCGACAGTTTGCAGCAATCCGGAGATTTAAAAATTCGCGTTTATGCGATGGTGAGTAACAGTCCGAGAGATGTCAATCATTTTCTAGACAAAGGAATACTCAAGACCGACCGATTGAATGTAAGGTCTGTTAAGGTCTACGCCGATGGTGCTTTGGGGTCGCGAGGGGCTGCCTTAAAAGAAGAGTATTCAGATCAGCACAATCATTTTGGGGCAATGGTTACTCCAGTAGCAGCTATAGAGCAGCTCGCTCAGCGCATTGCTGACAGTGAGTATCAAATGAACACACATGCCATTGGTGATTCAGCAAATGCTGTAGTATTGCGAGCTTATCAAAAGGTGCTAAAATCAGATACCGATAGAAGATGGAAAATTGAACATGCTCAAGTTATTGACTTAGATGACATTGAAAATTTTGGTACTCAAATTTTGCCATCTGTTCAGCCCACTCACGCAACAAGTGATATGTATTGGGCTGAGGATCGACTGGGGAGCGACCGAATAGAGGGTGCTTATGCCTTTAAGACTTTATTAGAAAAGTCAGGCGTGTTACCTTTAGGAACCGACTTTCCTGTAGAGCAGGTGAGCCCATTTTTAACATTTTACGCTGCAGTTACTCGACAAGATACTGCCGGATATCCTGAGGGAGGGTTTATGGAATCTGAAAAACTCTCTCCAGAACAAGCCTTAAAAGGAATGACATTGTGGCCGGCCTTTTCCAATTTTGAAGAAGAAGAAAAAGGGAGTTTAGAACCGGGTAAATGGGCAGACTTTGTCATTTTATCAAAGGATATCTTAAAAGCCGCTTCCGACGAATTGCCTAATATCCAAGCCGAAAAGACTTTTGTGGCTGGAGTGCAAGTTCACTGAGAAATTACAGATTGTTTTACAACTTAAGCTCAAAGGGTTTAAATGTTTAAATTTTTAGTTTAAATCTATTTTTATGTTATAATATGTAAACAATATTCCATTAATAGTTTACGTTTTGTAATATAATACCTTATTTTGACTAAAATTTTAAAACTTTAACTATGTGTGGTATTGTTTGCGCTTTTGATTTAAAGCAACCAACAGATGATTTAAGAGGACAATTGCTAAATATGTCTAAGAAGATAAGACATAGAGGTCCGGATTGGAATGGAATATATGCTGATGAAAAAGCCATCTTGGCGCATGAGAGACTGGCAATTGTAGATCCAGCATCAGGTAAACAACCTTTACTCAGTGAAGACGGTACAGTGGTTTTAGCTGCTAACGGAGAAATTTACAATCACAAAGAACTCAGAAAAAGTCTGAGTATTCCTTATACCTTTAAAACAGAATCTGATTGTGAGGTGATATTGGCCTTGTACAAGGAGCACGGAAAAGCTTTTTTAGACCAGCTTAACGGAATTTTTGCTTTTGCCCTTTACGATTCAAAAACAAACGAATTTCTTATTGCGCGAGATCATATGGGTATCATTCCACTTTATATGGGGTGGGACCAATACGGTACTTTTTATGTAGGCTCAGAATTGAAATCTCTAGAAGGGGTCTGCTCAAAAATTGAACTTTTTCCTCCAGGGCATTTACTGACAAATGATTTAGAAGAACCTGAGCAGTGGTATACTAGAGATTGGATGAATTACGATGCTGTTGCTGATAATACAACTTCAATTGAAGATTTAAGAGCGGCTCTAGAGGCTGCTGTTAAGCGTCAATTGATGTCTGATGTTCCTTATGGTGTTCTGCTTTCTGGAGGCCTTGATTCTTCGGTTACCTCGGCTGTGGCCAAGAAATATGCTGAAATGCGGGTGGAGAGTAATGATGAGCAGGCGGCTTGGTGGCCTCGATTGCATTCATTTGCCGTAGGTTTAGATGGATCTCCGGATTTAGCGGCTGCACAAAAAGTAGCAGACCAGATCGGAACCGTTCATCACGAAATA
>Ga0213858_10001676_pt1 | contig 10588 bp, 7 predicted proteins | sample PICome_FD_160122 | JGI IMG/M metagenome (GOLD analysis project Ga0213858, IMG submission 160122) | Coastal seawater microbial communities near Pivers Island, North Carolina, United States - PICO245 | ecosystem: Environmental > Aquatic > Marine > Coastal | place: USA: North Carolina | collected... | reverse complement strand
TGGACCCATCTAGCCTACTGCTGCACTGCAAACGAAAAACCCCAATAAACTCCCGAAAAATTCAAAATTTTCGGGAGTTTATTATTAGATGTGACAACACTTTCGGGAGTTTATCGGGAGAAATCCCAATTAGTCATGCACTCCCACCTATTTACGTCTAGAGGAGCTTGGAGGTATGTTTTCTCTTCGGTAGTTTTTCGGAGTGTACATACGATGGGAATTCCTATAAATGTTGCTTCGGGAGTTTTTCGGGTTTTGCTCGCCACCCTACAATAGCCAGAAAAAAAGAAATACCTGGCAGGTATGGGCCATCTCATTCTCGCTCAGTTATTACTTTTCGGGAATGTTTCGGACAGGTACATAGTGCTTTCGGGAATATATCGGATTCCTTTCGGGAATATATCGGGGCACTTAGTCAGCTTTCATAGTGCTTTCGGGAATATATCGGGAGCTTAGACATCCTTTCGGGAATATTTCGGATCCCCCAGTACTAATTCCTCTGTATAATTATGCGTGTACAATTTTTCGGGAATATTAGGGAGGTGTTTCGGGAAGGTTTCGGGCTATACTATTATTGGTACCCTACCCGTGCGTCGTTTCTTTATTGACACTCCTTGCTTTTTATTGGTACCCTACCCGTGCGTCGTTTCTTTATTGACACTCCTTGCTTTTTATTGAACCTTCTGACCTTTTGCATTTCCGTACACTCGAACTCACTATTATCAATAATTATCAACTCCATTACAATCTATCACCTATACCCCCCTATATACTTCTCATCTCTCACATTTATACCTCTCATCTCTCACATTTAATTCTTCTTTGTCCTCTTACTTGCTGTTGACAAATTATCATTTGCCTTTTGGATTATTAAGAGAGAGAGAGAGAGAGAGATTCAGAGTCTACCTGTTATGGGCAGGGACAAAAATGACGAATATACACATACCTTTCGATTGGATATAGAGATGTTGATATATGTGAAGGTAGAAGACATAATTTTTGTGTAAGGAATTTTTTAATACAATGAATGCACATCAACAAGAAATATCCCTCTCACCTTGTTGGGTCGCTTTTGATGCAGATTTCATTGAAATTGTCATGTAAGTGAGAATTTTAGAATATGGGCCAATTTTTAACATTATCAAATATGAATAGATGCTTACCTTTGCCCTGATCTGCTGTTTATGGCATATACATTAATGTAGGATAAAGCGGTAAAAACATAGTCATAGTAATTATGTGTGAGAACTTTTAGAATATGTGCCAATTCAAAACATTAACAAATGAAGATGTGCTTACCTTTTCCTTGCTCTGCTGTTTCTTGCATATTCATCAAAGTAGGACGAAGCAGTAGAAACATGTCATCTGTGAGATCTTTTAGAATATGGGGTAAAATTATCAAATATGAATAGATGCTTACCTTTGCCCTGATCTGCTGTTTATGGCATATACATTAATGTAGGATAAAGCGGTAAAAACATAGTCATAGTCATTATGTGTGAGAACTTTTAGAATATGTGCCAATTCAAAACATTAACAAATGAAGATGTGCTTACCTTTTCCTTACTCTGCTGTTTCTTGCATATTCATCAAAGTAGGACGAAGCAGTAGAAACATATGTCATCTGTGAGATCTTTTAGAATATGGGTCATTTACCAAATAAAATTGAAGATGCTCACCCCCATTGACGGCTTTGTCTGGCACATATCATTAAAGTAGGCTGCAGCCTCTTTATCATCAGAATTCATGGGACAATAAATCCAAGAATTTAGTCCTTCTGCACCATAAAGTGAATCAAAAAATAATGTACCGTCCATTTTGCTTTGTTCATCCCAACCATGCTTTGGCAAGGGATCAAAAACAATGTCATACTTTTTGCCCAACCTCGGGTTTTTCAACCCCTTCTGAGCTCGATTGTGGTCCTTCGTTAACTGAGGGCGAAATTTTTCAACTGTCCCACCATGCATCACAAGCTCCTTTCCTTTACCAATAGCATATTCAAATGCATAAGCAATTCTATCACCCTTTTCAAATTGGTCAGGCATTGGTGGAAGCGTTGGACGAGGTTTTTTCTATATCAATGTAATGAATTACAAAGCCATACCGCATTCTAGTGAGATGTTGATAAAAACCTATAACAAAACAACAAAAACTCACCAAAACATTGGGTCTCTTCTTCGCGCCCTTACGAACCACAGGTAGGGCCTTAGTGTTGGTGCCCTTATCCATGATGGGATCATTGGGTCCTCCAATCATAGCTGTGCTGGAACCCTGGGCTGCATCAGCAGTATTGACACCAGTTTCTCTTAGCAATTCCGAAATTAAAGCTTCTCGAGATTGAGCTACAACTTGGGGTGTTGTAGTGTCTTTTGCGCATCCTGGGTGTAATGTGTCAGTCGGCATTTCTGAAACGTTAGCAGTTGCTTGAGGTTGAGCTAATGCTGCTGCTCCCTTGTCTAATTCAGGTGGTACTGGTTGCAAAGGATGCTGTGCAGCATTATGGGATGCACCATCTTTTGCGCCTTGAGGTTGAGCTAATGCTGCTGCTCCCTTGTTTAATTCAGGTGGTACTGGTTGCAAAGGATGCTGTGCAGCATTATGGGATGCACCATCTTTTGCGCCTTGTTGGGGGAGCAATGATTCGCCAGTCAACGTACAATAAGGTTGCTGATTCATTGCAGCATTATATGATCCGCCCTGTTGGTTTAGGAGGACTGTGCCCTGAGCATTGGTAGGTCCATGATGATGGTTTGAAGGGTTTAGGAGGACTGTGCCCTGAGCATTGGTAGGTCCATGATGATGGTTTGAAGGTGCTGAAACTTGGGGTTGCTGATTTTGCATCATCATTGAAGCATCATGGTACTGGGGTTGCTGATATTGTGTCATTGCAGCATCGGGTTGTCCATGAAGATGTCTTGAAGGTGCTGAAACTTGGGGTTGCTGATTTTGCATCATCATTGAAGCATCATGGTACTGGGGTTGCTGATATTGTGTCATTGCAGCATCGGGTTGTCCATGAAGATGTCTTGAAGGTGCTGAAACTTGGGGTTGCTGATTTTGCATCATCATTGCAGCATCATGGGCAGGCCCTGCTTGCACTTGTGGATTTGGCCGTTGCTGCTGTTTGACTGTGCCCTGAGTATTGGTTGGTTCACGATTATGGCCGAAGAAGCTGTCTACGGCATAAGCACCTTCATTGTCTACGGCATAAGCACCTTCATTGGCGGACCAATCAGCAATTGCAGAGTCTATGTCTCCCATAGTCACATCATCATGACTGGGTGGCGCAGCTGTAAAAACTCCAAATAAACTATCATATGCCACTGCAGCACGATTCAAAAAACCCTGTCTGTCCAGTCCTATTGCAGCTCCAATCGCAGCAGCTTGGAGGAAGGTTCGTTCGTCATCCGATTTTCGGAATGCTCTTACAAGCACATCATCGTCTTGGGTTGCGAGGGATTCACCAAACAGCCGCTTCTTAGAATGGATAAAGAAGAAAGGCCCCTGATCAGTTCTTTTACCACCATCATTGGACTGGTAGCCCCCATCTTTCTTTTCTTCCTTTGACATTGGAATGACCATTGCATCATGTTCAATCTTTTTTGCCCTTTGCTGACGAATGGACATGCCGTACAGTGAATTTTCCCTCTCCTGGCATGCTTTCTTGGGGTCAGAAAACCCCAGCTTTGCTATTTTGATGATATTATGTGAAACAGTAGGCTCACGCTTTGTCGTTCCCTTCACAGACTCACCAAATATAAAATAATTTTTCCTCCCAAACTGTTCCAATTGGCGTAAAAAACGAGGGTAGAACGCATCACCGGGTTGAGCTTTTACTGAATGGACACAACGGTAGGCCAAAACAACGGGGAATGTTGGATATTTCTGCTGTCTAAAGCATTCGCTACCAAGTACTGTCATGCACTGATCAAAATTTTTTGGTGGCTGTGTACCCACTTTGATGCCCATTTTGCCAAAATTCTTACAAACCTCCTCCTTAAAAAGTTGTCTTCCTAATCCTATAAGTTCTTCATATATTGTAGTCAAAATAAGAACAAAATTAAGAATGCGATCATTAGTCTTTGCCACATGAACGATTCCCTTGTCCTCACGTCCCTTCTGTTCCATGACCAGTTTTTTCACCTCTTCCAAACATTTTGGATGACGGTGAAAACCAGCATAGAAATCAAAATAAAGTTGGCAATGTTCGACATTTATTTTCTTTTTTTCCATAGGGATTAACTCATTAGGTACAATGACGTTCCCCTGATTATCTTCGTTGTACTCATTTGTTTTGGGCATTGGGGTTATCTTTCCAACTTTTTCCTTTTCCTTTTCAGTATTACATTTGTCATCATCATTAATCCGGTCTGACGTTGAATCTCCTTTTGATGCCATAAAAAAATTATTGGTAGTATTTTTAACTTGAACATTACCTTGTCCACTTATTGTATTACCACCATTTGAAACATTGACAGGGCCATTGATAGGGCCATTGATAGTGACTGATTTATTACTACCATCATGTGAATTTTGTTTACTTTGCATTTTTGCTGCACTGTTTTTACCATACGGTGATGGAATTAGACTATATAGTTTTTTAATAAATCCTGGGGAGGAGTGAATCGATGTAGTCATTGTGTTATGTATTGTGATTTTCAATGATGCTAATGATTAAGGAATGATTTGCCAACTACTTTTTCCTAATTGCCAACGACATTTGTGCGGAAATGCAAGTGGTCAGAGGATATTTGAACGTGGGAATCAATATGAATCTTGGCGCCATTTTTTTAAAAAAGGCGCCAATCTAAAAAAAACGTCATTTTTTATAAGAAAAGGTCATTCAAATTTTGGCGCCAATTGTTATGTAGCAATTCCTAGGTATGATGGATTCTCTGATTTCGTTGTCTAGAGAACTTTCTTATGTCTTGTTTTCAAAATGAATCCTGACAACTTGCATATCCGCACGTTTTCCTAGTAGGTAACAATGCGTCATTTTTTTTGATATCGTACCATATAATTCATTTACAAACCCAATTGTATGCAATCAATAGCAAAACCAACCTCATCATGTACCAAGAGATCTCAAGCATTGTCGAAAACATCCCAGGCATCATCAAAATTTGGTTGTTAGTATCCTTATTCAACGGCTTAGTGTCAATGGTATTGAAATATATACTTAAATATTTCAATGATTACATTCTGACTCCACCAGCAACTGAACAGAGGAGGAAATCCAAATTGGAATTCTACCGCTACATGTTCTGCCTGCCATTTCTGCCCAGATGGGCTTCCATGGGTGATCAGTCTGCATTGCCAGAAGATGACGATGCATCTGCACCAATCTCAATCTTTAATTGCCCTATCAAAAGTTGCCAACATGAATGGTTTGGTGATACTATAGGGCAGTGGGATACAGACCTGCCTGGAGTCAAGAATTCCACAGAGGACAACATTGACTTTTGCAGATTGAAATGCCCTGGATGTCAAGAGGTCTTAGTCCAGTGCCGATATTGCACGTATAACTTTCAATTAGAAGACAAGGGAGGAAGGTATACAGGAAAACAAAGGCGGACTCAAGAGAGCTATGTAAGGAGGAAGATGCGAGACCACATGAGACACAAGAGTGGACATGCACGCTGTGACTACATACATCCCTTCTTCTCTATGCCTTCTGCGGAGGGAGAGGTAGATTTTGGCGAAGGCATGGATTGTTATGATCAGGACGAGTGGGCAGATGTTGCCAACCAGAACAATGCGGAGCAGACAAATCATGGCAATATTATTAACGACCCAACAAATGAGTTGCTGGAAAGGTTTGGAATGTTAATAGAGCCCACCATCACGGAGAAAGAGGAAGAAGACGCCAACGTATACACCAGCCAGTTCACCGGAACATCGGATCTGAATCCAAATACACCTGGAGAGGAGGCAGATGAAGAGGAAGATGATCTAGTATCAGGGGGAAACAATTATCATTTGAACCAATCCAATGTCACGGAAGATCAGGCATTCACATACAGCGACTTCCATTTCTTTGACAGCAGGACTGAAGAAGAAAAGGTATTTCGCAAAGGCCAATCGAGGCAAAGGATATGCCAGAACCAAATTTACTTCTATCAAAGGTACCTGCTCCAACTACTGTGTAAGGATGATGGTACAGGAGGATTTGCAGGTTTAGTTTATAGAGCCAACATCCGCAACAGGGAAGACTCATCCAACCCTTACCACAAGAGGTATTATAAATGGCTTCAAGAAAGAAGTGAAGAAACTCAAAGTTTTGGATCAACCGTCTCCAACCCAATCCATGAATTGAAACAGATGCATCGGATGGTAAATCTATTAATTAATCTCTCAGATACAGAAAAACGGGAATTTCTGGAATTTCATAAGGCAAATATGAGTCTTTTCAACGTTGCAAGCATAAAGAATGATGTACAGCTTCAATTTCCCACTGAAATGGCGGATGCCAGGTCATTGATTCTCGAAGGGGCACATTCCATTATGAAGAACTTACCCGTTCCACGGATTTTTGAGATATCTGGTCATGATAATGGATTATTGGGCACAAACTCCAGTCACTCTTGTGCTTCTCTACTGGAGACCATCCGGATAGCTGCAGGTCATGGAACTAAATTCAACTTTGCGTATGATCCGACAAGAGATCTGAAATGTAATTCTGAAGGCCTGAATGGTACTAAGGCCGTAGAAGATCTAAAGCGGGATGTGATTGAGGCAATGCTGTCAGACAACCAAAGCCGTGATCAAATTGCAAGTACAAAGATTGGCTACATTTACTTCTGGAGTGATTCATTCCTAAGGTGTTTTATCAAACAAAGGGAGAACAGTGTATGGGTCCTCACTGTGACCATATGTCCTCCAGAGAGCGAGAAAACAAATGGCACCAACACATTCATCCTTGCTCTTGGCAAGTCTGGCAAGGAAGTTGACCACCGTCCAGTAATTGAACACTACATCAAAGAGTGCCAAGAACTAATGAAGGGTTTTGATTGCTACTTTGGTGACTCGAACACAATTGGCCGGATGGCTTTGGCCATGTTAACATGGAATGCTGACAGGCCTGAGAGGCAAATGATTACTAACACAAAACAGGAAGGTCACCATGGCAAGATCACTGGTTGGTCAGCAAAAGTGTCAGAGAAGAAGTTTCCAGCTTGCAATGCTTGTCACAGAAGGCGCGTTCTTGAAATGCTTGGAGCAGAGAAAGATGATCTGGCCAGTTGCCAATGTGATCAATGTTTGGATTGGACGCTTGACCCAGACCGATGTGATGACAAAGAGAAAATGTTTGAAAAACCTCCAAAGGATTACCCAGGGGACATGCATGAGTCCGATGATCTACCAGAGGGTAGGGAGCCCGGACTAAGTTGTCTTGGCCCCATAAAGCTATCAGTAGATTGGATGAGAAAAGTCCTAAGGACAGCCTACCGGGGTAGGAGATATTGGGGGTGGAGCAAAGCTACAACCGAGGCTTATCTCGGATCTTGCAATGTAGGTGGGGCAGCAGGCGAAAAAGTTGAGAGCTTGGCACGAAGTGACAGAGATAATGGAACTGTATCCAATCCAAGTGATATTGAACCCGGCATTTGGAATGCAATAGATGTCTTTTCTCGATTCAGAATGCCTGATCTACCAATGCATGGGCTGGCACATGGGATAGTCCCTGATTCTGATAACATTGCTCAAACTATCTTCAAAAACCACGGCTTGTGTACACGATTCTACACAATGGCAAACAAAATAATAGATGATGTTGCATCCTTTAGGTTGGACTGGTGTAAGGTGAAAACTCTACCTAAGGCAGCCTGGATTGGAGAAAACAGTATGGCATACATGAGACTCATGTCATATCTATATGGAATGTTTTTGCCAAATGTTGTGGAGAAGATAGCTGTTGGTGAGACTGTTGACAACTTGAAGCGATTTGTTAACTCCCTTCAAGCTCTGATGTCAGTTTTGATGTCCACTACCAACCCAGTTGAAAGAACTACAGACAATCACATGAAGCTGTTCATGTCATCAGCTGATCTGCTTCACAAGGGCTATGGCAGTCTAGCAGATAAGCCAAAGGGTAAGACAGACAGGGTTGTGGACAAACTGAAGTTACAAGGATTGAATAAGATTCTGGTTGAGTTTGGATGTGATGAAAGTGCACTTGCTGATGAATCAGTACCTGCTTTGAGAACACGGTTACATGCCATAACAGTTGGGTGCCTCAGGTCAAAATGTAGTGATCTAAATCTGGACAACAAAGGAAAAAAGGAGGAACTACAGCTAAGACTTTTTGAACACATCCTGGGCAGAGAGGGTATGGACGTTGACATTGATATGGGAAAGGAACATGATGAACATGATGGGGAGGGTTGTGCCAGCACTGAATTTGAGGATCCCAACGGCATGTGTTGGAATAGAGGGAACTGGCTAAGCTTCCTTACAAACATCCCTCAACAGATGAAATATCTTGGTCCACTCTCTTGGATATGGTAAGTCCAGCATTATTGGCAGGTTTTGATTTTTTCATGTAAACAGGGGTTATTCACAATCTACTTTTTCTGTGAACACTGGCATTCTAGGGAAGGAAAAGATGAGAGGCAGATAAACCAAGTTAAGAAGGTTCTCATATCAATGAGGAGGACATTACAATATAGGGAAACAAAATTGAGGTTGATCCACAAGCTGAAGGGTTTGGACCTCATAGCAGACAGCTTTGACAAAGTTCTTGGTAAAAGTGCTTCAGAAAGGCACTGGTTCAAGGGATACCATGTATTTAGTTCTAGACAAGAGGTAATAGACAGGCTACAGACTGGGAGGTCACTAAGCTGTTTCACCTTGCATGAAAGCTCAGCAGAGGTACACATCGCATTTTCTGAAGGCGAGCAAGAAGGTAGTACCATCAGCTATCTTACATTGGAATATGATACAACTCGCAGTATTATTGAAACCGGAGTTCATTTCTGCCATTTCAAACTCAAAGTTTCCACACCTACATCACCCGCAGTCATTTTTAACATCAACAGGAATGAGCTGCGACCTAAAATTGTCAATTATGCACTGATGTTACCATACGTTGTGAATCCAAATGCTAGTTCTTCTGATGCAGATGTGTTTCAGAAATTCACCTTGATATATCCAGATTGGGAGGTACTTTTATGTGTTGATGGTGATGAAAATGATGGAGTATCAAGGAAGAAGGGTAGGGTGATGATTGATAAACAATTATACCTATAGAACTTACTAATCTAATACGGAATTTCAACCTGTCAGATCCTTGTCTTTGATGACCTTAGAGTCATTTTTTTTCCATTGCTCATACACTCCACTGGTTTGATTGAATCACTATTCACCCATGTATACTGTACTTTACTCATATAGTCCATCTTATCGTCTACTTCACACCCGTTGATACAAACAAAGAAACTATACGCACATCTCTGATATGTCTCGTTATGGCTCAATGATTTGTGTAGTAGTCTCCCATCGAATATTATTGCTGTGTTTCTCCTTGGCTTGATTACTTTCGATTCATAATGATAATCGAGATAACTATTGATACACTTATGCCCAGGGAAATCTAAACTGTCCTTGCAATAATCGTGTGAATCCAACCAAATTTTTATGCCCCCACTCTCTGCATTATTATGAAAGACAATACAGCTCAATACACCCTGAACGTTGATAACATCTCTATGAATGTATCCATCCATATAGTTCCTCCTACCACAAGATCCCTGATGTTGTACTGGGTACGCACATATCCATTGTTGGGAGGTTATTTTTATTCTTTTTATCCATGCATACTTTTCCTCCAATAGCTTCTTCACTTCCTTTATTATTTGCGTGCCATTCTGTTGTTTATCTTTGATGAAAACACGATGTGGCTTTGCCTTGGTAGACATAATATACTGATTTTCAATCAAAAGCAGTGGAGCTTCTCTTGGGAATCCAACAATGTTAATGTTGTCTAAGCAAAATCCATCTAATACTGATTTCATAGTTGCAGTATGTAATTACCTTTATGTTGATTGCCCCTTGTTTTTCGTCTACATTGAGTATCATATTTTTCGATACAGATTCATTATTGTGTTTTGATATTTACAGTATATTGTTGTGATATGATCATAGAGCAGGAACGATCCTTCAGGTTAGTGGTTTATAGCTGCATTGCAACAAGCAACCAAATTTTGAGCTTGCTGCTCACTATAGGAGAATCGCAATAAAGGTGATTATGAGCGGTCTTGAGTGGTGAGGTAAAAATTACCCATATCTGTGATGGACCCTTTATTTTTGTATTGGTTCCCACATAGCATTTAGATTCTGACATGTTGAAGTTCCGTACAAAGTGTGCGATTAGACGATAATCAGTGTGTAGTATGTAATTACCTTTATGTTGATTGCCCCTTGTTTTTCGTCTACATTGAGTATCATATTTTTCGATACAGCTTCATTATTGTGTTTTGATATTTACAGTATATTGTTGTGATATGATCATAGAGCAGGAACGATCCTTCAGGTTAGTGGTTTATAGCTGCATTGCAACAAGCAACCAAATTTTGAGCTTGCTGCTCAC
>Ga0213858_10001674_pt1 | contig 10600 bp, 11 predicted proteins | sample PICome_FD_160122 | JGI IMG/M metagenome (GOLD analysis project Ga0213858, IMG submission 160122) | Coastal seawater microbial communities near Pivers Island, North Carolina, United States - PICO245 | ecosystem: Environmental > Aquatic > Marine > Coastal | place: USA: North Carolina | collected... | reverse complement strand
ATCCTGTTCAGTATCCCACTCATCCTAGCGTTTATCCCCGGAATGGAAGAGGTAGTTGCAAATGGTTTCGCACAACTCCAAGCTATGCCAGAATGGTATCAATATTCTCTGGGGGTTATCGTTGCTGCCTCATTTGGCGTTCGTTCAGCTACTAAGTTCTTTGGAAAGAAATAGGCGTGGCAGAACTTACTATGGAAAGAATGCTGAAGTGGAAGATACTCCCCCGTTTGATGATGTTGGGAATGTCGATTTCAGCATGGCGCGTAGTGGAATGGTTCATGGCACTACCAGACCCAACGAGCCAACAGGCTGCACTTGTGAGTGTTGTAACCGGCGCAATGACCGGGGCATTCGCAGTATGGATGGGACATGAGAAATGAAATATCGTAAAGAACATCTGCTACAGGAACTGGTAAAGCACGAAGGCTTGCGCCTTCAGGTATATCAGGATACTCTTGGCATTGACACTATTGGTATTGGTAGAAACCTAAAAGACCGTGGCATCTCGAAAGAAGAGTTGGACGAACTGGACATTCCAACTATAGACCATGTTTACGAATATGGTATTACAGAAGCAGATGCCATGCTCTTAGCAGAGAATGACGTACAGATTGTCGAAGAAGAACTCCTCCGTGCGCATCCTTGCGTAGAGGATTTGGACGCTGTACGTCAGCTTGTACTTGTGGATATGGCATTTAATATGGGCGTACCTCGCCTGTGTAAGTTCAAGAAAATGTGGAACGCCGTCCACGAAAATAAATTTGACGTAGCATCAAAAGAAATGCTTGACAGCAGGTGGGCAAATCAGGTAAAATCACGTAGTGTAAAACTTGCTAATGCAATGCACAATGGAGCATTCTGATGTGGCCCTATAATGAGGAAGAGTGGAAATGGCTAGACAGCTAACAGGAAAACAGCAAGCATTCTTGAATGTGCTTTTTGATGAGGCCGGTGGTAACATGGTTACGGCTAAAAAACTGGCTGGATACTCTGACACTACAACTACCACAGAGATTGTCAAAGGTCTGAAGGAAGAAATCCTTGAGGCCACACAGATGTATATGGCGCAGAATGCACCGAAGGCTGCAATGGCTATGACAGGCGCACTGTATGACCCGACTGAACTTGGCATCCGTGATAAGATGTCCGCTGCCAAAGAACTGCTTGACCGTGTGGGTCTGGTAAAGACTGAGAAGATGCAAGTGGAAGCAAGCGGTGGAGTTATGCTTATGCCACCCAAAGCACCTGTAGAGGACGATGAGTAGAAGCGTAGGCAAGTGGAAGCTGCCACAGCCAACAGACATTAAAGAAGAAAACGAATGGGTGCCTATCCCGCGTATTGCGAGGACGGTACCCTTTGGATATAAACAGCGTGAAGAAGACCCCGACATTCTTGACCCTATACCAGTAGAACTGGATTTGCTAGAGAAAGCACGTAAGTACGTCAATCAATACTCCTACCGCGAGGTAGCAAACTGGCTGACAGCAAACAGCGGCAGATACATCTCGCATGTAGGACTAAGGAAACGGCTAGACAATGAACGACAGCGTAAGAACCAAGCTGCAAGCCTCCGCAGGTGGGCAGAATATGCGGAAACGGCAATCGCCAAAGCGAAGGCAATCGAAGAAGAAAGAACCGGAGCAAAAACCGCAGCAGCCGCAGATTGAAGCAGTTTCACATGAAACCTCTAGTATTGAGGAACATGCGAATGTACTCTTCAAGCCTAATCCGGGGCCACAGACAGAATTTCTAGCCGCTAGTGAACGTGAGGTTCTGTATGGCGGTTCAGCAGGTGGAGGTAAGTCTTACGCCATGCTAGCAGACCCGCTACGTTACATGGGTCATTCTCAATTCAGTGGATTGCTTCTGCGACACACAACTGAAGAACTAAGGGAACTTATCTTCAAGTCACAGGAACTATATCCAAAAATCTGGCCCGGTATTAAGTGGTCAGAACGGAAGATGCAGTGGACTGCGCCATCTGGCGCGAGATTGTGGATGTCCTACCTTGACAGGGATGAGGATGTCTTGCGTTATCAGGGTCTAGCTTTTAGCTGGATAGGCTTTGACGAGTTGACACAATGGGCCACACCATATGCATGGAACTACATGCGATCTCGTCTACGGTCTACTGCACCTGATTTGCCCATCTTTATGAGGGCTACAACTAACCCCGGTGGTAGGGGTCATCAGTGGGTCAAGAAAATGTTCATCGACCCTGCGCCATACAATAGGTCATTCGATGCGACAGATTCAGAAACCGGAGAAGTTCTTCGATACCCCTATGGCCATAGCAAGGCAGGAAAACCTCTATTTAAGAGACGCTTTATCCCGGCAAGACTTTCTGATAACCCGTACCTATCAGAAGCGGGAGACTACGAGGCCATGCTCCTCTCGCTTCCTGAACAGCAAAGGCGTCAGCTTCTTGAAGGCGATTGGGACATCAAAGAAGGTGCAGCATTTACTGAGTTTGATAGGCGTGTGCATGTTGTGGAGCCTTTCCATATCCCTTCTAACTGGGTCAAGTTTCGTGCATGTGACTATGGTTACGGCAGTTATACTGGTGTTCTTTGGTTTGCTGTTGCGCCTGATGAACAGCTTATCGTCTATAGAGAACTATACGTCAGTAAAGTCTTGGCCGCAGACTTGGCCGAAATGATTTTGGATTTGGAAGCTGAAGATGGGAACATTAAGTATGGTGTTTTGGATAGCAGTCTTTGGCACAGGCGTGGCGATACTGGCCCTTCTCTTGCGGAGCAAATGATTGCAAAGGGTTGCCGGTGGCGTCCATCAGACCGCAGTAGAGGTAGCCGGGTGGCTGGCAAGAACGAAATACATAGGCGTCTACAGATTGACGAATTTACAGAGGAACCAAGAATTGTATTCTTTGATAGCTGCACAAATACAATATCACAGCTACCGTCCATCCCCTTGGATAAAAAGAATCCAGAGGACGTGGACACGAAATCTGAAGACCACCTTTACGACGCGCTACGGTATGGGATTATGTCCCGACCCCGGTTCTCTATTTTCGACTACGACCCGCATGGCAGACCGTCCGGCGGGATGCAAGTAGCAGACTCTACCTTCGGATACTAAGGAAAAACTATGGCAGACGAAGAACTTATGATTGAAGACGACGCTATTGCGTTGGAAGACACAGATGATACTGCGGTAGAGGATGCCGACGTATCCAAAATCATTCCATTTATTATGGAAAGGTTTCAGCGTTCTGAAGATTATCGTTATCAAGATGAGGAACGCTGGCTTCGATCCTATCGCAATTATCGTGGACTTTACGGCCCGGATGTACAATTTACGGAGTCGGAGAAGTCCCGTGTCTTTATCAAGGTAACAAAAACAAAAACGCTGGCAGCTTACGGTCAGATCGTGGACGTGCTGTTTGCCAATCATCGTTTCCCACTTTCCATCGAACCGACAGAACTGCCAGAAGGCGTTGTAGCTGACGTACACTTTGACCCTAAAGAACCAGAGCAGCTTCGCAGTGAAACTGCCCTCACAAGCCCGTACGGCTTCGCTGGCGACGGTCAAGACCTTCCGCCGGGTGCTACTGCCCAATCGCTGCTAGACAAGCTGGGAGGCATGTCTAACAAGCTAGAACCTATTGAGGACAAACTCAAGGAAGGGCCGGGTCTCACTCCTTCTGCTGTTACCTTTAGTCCTGCAATGATTGCAGCTAAGAAGATGCAGAAGAAAATTCACGACCAGCTTGAGGAGTCCGGTGCTACGAAGCATTTGCGTAACTCCGCATTTGAGATGGCATTGTTTGGTACTGGTGTTATGAAGGGGCCGTTTGCCTCTGACAAAGAGTATCCGAATTGGAACGAGGATGGTGATTACGATCCGGTATTCAAGACTGTCCCGCAGGTTGAGCATGTATCCGTTTGGAACTTCTACCCAGACCCGGACGCGAACAACATGGACGAGGCGCAGTACGTAATTGAACGTCACAAGATGTCGCGTTCACAACTGCGCAATCTGAAAAAGCGTCCGTACTTCCGTAGTCAAGTTATTGACGAAGCCATCCGCATGGGTGAGAACTACACGAAGAAGTATTGGGAAGACGACCTCTCTGACTACGCACCGGAACACGGCATCGAAAGATTTGAAGTGCTTGAGTATTGGGGCATGGTCGATACTGACATGCTGGAAGAGCAGGGCGTAGACATCCCGAAGGAACTGCAGGACTTTGACGAACTGCAAGCTAACGTGTGGGTATGTAATAATCAACTGCTTCGCATGGTGCTGAACCCGTTCAAGCCAGCCAAAATTCCGTATCATGCTGCGCCGTACGAACTGAACCCCTACAGTTTCTTTGGCGTAGGCATTGCAGAAAACATGGACGACACGCAGACGCTGATGAACGGCTTCATGCGTATGGCTGTAGACAACGCTGTGCTATCGGGCAATTTGATTGTAGAAGTAGACGAGACCAATCTGGTGCCGGGACAAGACCTATCACTGTATCCGGGCAAAGTATTCCGCCGTCAGGGTGGCGCACCGGGTCAGGCTATCTTCGGCACAAAGTTCCCGAATGTGTCTTCTGAGAACATGATGCTCTTTGACAAGGCACGTGTACTGGCAGATGAAAGCACAGGCTTCCCATCCTTTGCGCATGGGCAGACAGGCGTACAAGGTGTGGGCCGTACAGCATCCGGTATTTCCATGTTGATGGGTGCTGCTGCCGGTGGCACAAAAACAGTTATCAAAAACGTAGACGACTATCTGCTGCGTCCGTTGGGCGAAGGTTTCTTCCGCTTCAACATGCAGTTTGACTTTGACCCAGATATCAAGGGTGACTTAGAAGTCAAAGCACGTGGCACAGAAAGTCTCATGGCTAATGAGGTGCGTAGCCAACGCCTCATGCAGTTCTTGCAAGTTGCAAGCAATCCAGCATTGGCTCCCTTTGCTAAGTTCCAGTACATCATTCGTGAGATTGCGAAGTCGATGGACTTAGACCCCGACAAAGTAACCAACAATATGGACGAAGCCGCCCTGCAAGCGGAAATTATGAAAGGCTTCCAATCGCCAATGGATCAGCCGCTGGGTACACCAGCACCGGCTGGTGCAGACGCTATGGATACCTCTGGTGCAGGTGGCGGTAACATCGGTGTAGGACAAGCACCGGTACCGGGTGAACAAGGATTTAGTGCAAATGGACAAACAAATATTGAGCAAACTCAAGCCGTGGGTGGGCAACAACCGCCAATGGCAGGGGTTCAGTGATTACATTGATGCTGTAATTGAAATGCAGCAGAAGGCACTGGAACAAGCTGATGATAATGTAATGATGTACAGGTCGCAAGGTGCGATTGCAGCATTACGCAAACTTAAAACATTGAGGGATGAAATCAATGGCTCTTGAAAAGCAGATGGATATGTTTGAAGAAGGTGGTCTTATGGACGAGGGTGGCACAGTAGACCCGGTGTCTGGCAACGACGTGCCGCCCGGTTCTACCCAAGAAGAAGTGCGTGATGACATTCCTGCACAGCTTAGTGAGGGCGAGTTTGTATTTCCCGCAGATGTAGTTAGATATATTGGTCTGGGCAACTTGATGCGTATGCGCCAAGAAGCAAAGATGGGCCTTCGTCTTATGGAAGAGATGGGTCAAATGGGCAACAGCGATGAAGCCACTATTCCAGATGACATTCCATTTGACATAAATGACCTTGACACAGAAGATGAACCAGAGTATAATGTAGGTGGCTTTGTTCCTGCACCACAACAGCAGCAACAGTTTGGAATTGCTGGATACACTCCTGCGGCGGCTCCTACTACTGGATTTGTTGCGGGTCAGCCTGTTCAGGCAGCGTCTCAACAATTTATGCAGCCACCTGCTCCTGTAGCACAGGCACCTACGCCGACTATGCAGCCATATGACGTACCGCAGTTTAGTGAGTTTGTAGGTGGTGGCTTCGGTGAATATGACGAGTTGCGTGAGTATCGCAACGAAGCTGGTCAGGTAATGATGATTCCGTTCAAGGATGGCAACCCTATTAGCCCCATTCCTGAAGGCTACACATTCTATGATCCAGAGGAGACTGCTACAGAAGAGGTGACTACAACGCCCACCACGCCGCAGACTACGCAGGTTCGTGAGGATGATCCATCCGACGATAAAGACCCCGGCTTCAGCACAACTGACGTAACTGGCATTGGCTATGACCGCAGCAAGTTGACTGATGACTTGCGTGATGTAGTTAAGGAGTTTGGTGCTGGATTTGGCACATTTGGCGAAACCTTTAGTATGTCTGGCGCAGTCATGGACGCATTTAGCAAAGACCCACGTGTTAAAGATAGCAGTCTGACTAGCGCAGCCCTTGGCGGTGTTTTTGATGCCTTTCGTGGGGGCAATGTAACATTCTCTGATCCAAATCGTATGGGGAGTAAAACTGGTCGGTATGACGACAATACCCCATTGCATGAAATGTCATTTACGAGGCAAAACGAAATTGCTAGAGTTGCTAGATCAGTCGTAGGCGATCTTCGTGATGTGTTTGTTGATGCAGACGGTAAAGCAAAAAAAGTATCAGAAGTTGATAAAGGTCTGGCTACTTTAGCATCTCAATTTGATATTGACCTTACCGTTAAAGGTACCAATCTAAATAAATCAAGAACAACAATAGCGCGTGAAATTGCTGAAGCAAAAGCGGCAGCAGAAAAAGCACGTATAGAGGAAGCAAAAGCCACAGCTAGGGCTTTGGCAGAAGCAAAAGCAAAAGAAGCCGCTGCTGCACAAAGAGAAAAAGAGCAGCGTGAGGCAGAACAACGTGCGCAGGAAGCACAGCAAAGATTTCTTGATTCGTTATCACAGGATAGCGGCGATGACAATAACAGCGGCGGCGGCACTAGCTATTCACTTAGTGAGTCTCAGTTGGATGATTATGCCGCTTCCTATGAAGGTGTTACAGACTTTGGTTTTGCTGAAGGCGGACTAGCCGGTAAGAAAAAACCCAAGGCCAAAAAGATGAAGCGAGGTGGACTAGCTTCTAAAAAATAGTCCCGCATATGTTGGCTACCTAATCCCCCACCCCGGCGTGGCTACGGTTGGCCCCAACTTGGAGAAAAACAAAATGGCAGAAGCCGAAATCATGGCTGAAGAAATGCAGTCACCTAAAAAAGTTGCGTTTGCAAATCGTAAATACACCAACGAAGAAAAACGCAAAATGGAAGAAGAAGAACTTGAACAAATGCTCAAAGAGCAACGCGGTGAAGTAGAAGAAGAAGAGCAAGCTGCGGAACCAGAAGAAGAGCCTACAACTGCTGAAGAGAAGACGTTCAAGAAGCGTTACTCTGATCTTCGTAGGCACCAGCAAAAGCAAGCAGAAGAGTTTAAGACAGAACTTGCAGAACTAAAGCGGCAACTAGCAGACGCCACCAAACAAGAAATGAAGCTGCCCAAGACCGACGAGGACATTGAGCAGTGGGCAAAAGACTACCCAGACGTAGCTGCTATTGTCGAAACAATTGCAATGAAAAAAGCAAGTGAGCAATCTAGCGCACTTGAAGAACGCATCAAAGCAATTGATGAAATGCAAATGTCTGCAACCAAAGAAAAAGCAGAAGCAGAACTGATGCGACTGCATCCAGACTTTGACGACATCCGTGACAGCGACAGCTTCCACGAATGGGCAGAAGAGCAACCTAAGTGGGTGCAGGATGCGCTGTACGAAAACGACAACGACGCACGTTCTGCTGCTAGGGCGATTGACCTCTACAAAGCTGATATGGGTATTGGCAAGAAAAAGGAAAAGCCCGACAAAGAAGCAGCGAAGACTGTTTCCACAAAAAATAGTCGTAGTAAGCCGCAAGAAGACGAGGCCACTACGTACTTGAAAGAATCGGAAGTACAACGCATGTCTCCAAAAGAATATGAGAAGCGTTCCGACGAAATCATGGAAGCTATCCGTTCTGGAAAGTTTATCTATGACATCTCTGGTTCAGCCAGATAAAAAAGTATTGACAAACAGTTATCTTTGTGTATAACTATAGTCATCAAAGGTGTAAGTGGGTTCGCTACCTGCTTGCACCAAAACCGCAAACACCTCAGTCTTCGGATTACCTGACGAGTTTGGCCCGTTAAATATTCGGTCGGCCAACTGAATATAAGACGCACCCATACGATTCAGCCTCTGATTAGTCTGGTGAGTTTGCATCTGTAAAATGCTAATAGGAGAAAGTAACATGGCATTCGCATCCGCTGCGGGTTATGGTAATCTTCCTAACGGTAATTTTTCGCCCGTAATTTACAGCAAACAGGTGCAACTTGCTTTCCGCAAGGCCGCTGTTTGTGAAGCAATTACCAATAACGACTACTTTGGTGAGATTGCTCAAATGGGTGATTCCGTTCGGATCATTAAAGAACCCGAAATCACTGTTAAGGCTTACGAACGTGGTACAACCATTACCCCGCAAGACCTTGACGACGAAGACTTCAACCTGACCATCGACAAAGCTAACTACTTTGCGTTCAAGGTTGATGACATTGAAGAGGCACATTCGCACGTTAACTTCCAGAGCCTCGCCTCTGACCGTGCGGCTTACCGCCTTGCCGACCAGTTTGACCAAGACGTTCTTGGCTACCTGTCGGGCTTTAAGCAGTCTGCTCTGCACTCCAATGCAGACACCGCTAACGACGTTGTAAACGGCTCCAAGGCTGTTACCACCGCCGGTTCGGACGAACTGCTTGCAAGCATGAAGCTGGATGGCAGCGACTTTAACGCCGGTACTGGCGGTCAGTCGATTGCTCTCACCCCTCGTGTGGGTGGCGCAACTGCTGCTCCGACTACTGCTGGTGAAGCTAACCCGCTTTCGCTTATTGCTCGTATGGGCCGTAAGCTAGACCAGCAAAATGTTGACACCACTGGACGTTGGCTTGTCATCGACCCTGTTTTTGCAGAACTGCTGAAAGACGAAGACTCTCGTCTGTTCAACGCCGACTTCGGTGGATCAGGTCTGCAGAACGGTCAGATGGCTGGAAGCATTCATGGTTTCACCATCTACGTCTCCAACAACCTGCCGTCTGTTGGTTCTGGCCCAGCTACTGAAGCTGCGTCAAACGCAACCAACTACGGTGTGATTGTTGCTGGTCACTCTTCTGCTGTTGCAACTGCAGAGCAGATTAACAAGACCGAAACCTACCGCGACCCTGACAGCTTTGCTGACATTGTACGTGGTATGCACCTGTATGGCCGCAAGATTCTTCGTCCTGAAGCACTTGTTAACGCCATCTACAACGTACGCTAAGGGAGATTGAGATATGGCTGAAATTACCGCAGTTCTTAAAGCCGCTTCTGGCAACTCCCAGCGCGGACGTAACGCATACTATGTCGATAACGTAATTGACCTGACTGCAAATAGCATCAACCCTAACGGCGACACTATTCAGGCACTTACTGTTCCGGCAAATACTCTCATCCTTGCTGCTGGTATTCAGGTTGTAGAATCTGCAACTCAGAACACTGGTACAGATGCAACTGCATCACTTGGTTTTACAGGTGGTGACGTTGACGAGTTTGTCGCAACTTTCGACATTGATGGTGCTGCTGACGGTGCTTATGCGCCTCAGATTGCTATCACTGGTTTGACCGCTTCTACTTCAGCCGACGTAATTGACGTTCTGCTTGCAGGTAGTGGTGCATCGTTTACCGCTGGTAAAATCCGTGTGTACGCAATCATGATGGACGTAAGTGACCAAGGTGACATGGCTGCTAACGAAGTGGCCCGTGACCAAGCCTAAGTAACATGGGGGGCGGCAGAAGTCGCCCTCCTAACTTTTAAGGATTTCAGATGGCATATACCTACCTCGACATCACGAATGAAGTGCTTGCACGTTTTAACGAAGTTTCGCTTACGTCAGCTAACTTTGCTAACTCTCGTGGATTTCAGACGCAGTGTAAAAATGCTGTGAACGATGCTATCAATTATATTTTTCAGCGTGAGTTTGGCTGGTCATTTAGCCACGCAGAACAAACTGAAACGCTTGTGGCTGGCACCACACGTTACTCAATCGGTGCTACAATATACAACGTGGATTACGAGACCTTCCGTATTTCAAGGGACGACTCTCTTGGTGTAGCGGGAACAACCCTACGGATCATGGACTATAACCAGTATGTCGATACGCACATCGACCAAGAGAGTACATCAGATGTAGGTGCAGTGCCACTGTATGTATTCCGTACACCAGATAATAACTACGGTCTCTACCCATATCCAGACAAAGCATATACACTCAAGTATGATGCATATGTAAGGCCGACTGCGCTGAGTGCCGCTACAGATGTACCCACCATTCCTGAACAGTTCCGTCAGGTAATTGTGGATGGTGCAACTGCCTACGGTTATCAGTACCGTGGTGAGGCACAGCAGTACGGCATTAACTTTGCCCGATTTGAAGAGGGCATCAAGCATATGCAGAGTTTGTTCATTAACAGGAACTATAGTTACGTACGATCTACGTACATTCCGCGTTCACAACGATACGGTGCTTCGGTATTTCCAACAGGGGGCTAACACATGGCTGACGAATCTGGACTTAGCCCTTTTGTGTTTGCGTGTCAAGGTGGGCTTGTACT
>Ga0213858_10001671_pt1 | contig 10604 bp, 8 predicted proteins | sample PICome_FD_160122 | JGI IMG/M metagenome (GOLD analysis project Ga0213858, IMG submission 160122) | Coastal seawater microbial communities near Pivers Island, North Carolina, United States - PICO245 | ecosystem: Environmental > Aquatic > Marine > Coastal | place: USA: North Carolina | collected... | reverse complement strand
ATGGAATATGCTTTGAAAATTATGAATAAAGCGATGAATGCTGTCGTAGCATCTTTACCTTCCAGCATGAGAGCTCAGTTCTCTGACATAAAAGAGATACTAACTGAAACATGTCTTTGCATGTACGGTAAGATGACCAACAACCTTTGTGGTATGATAGAGGGTCTTCTTGGTGACATGCTAAATCTTGAGGAGAATGAAGCAAGAGCAAGAGAACGCGCTGCCAATCCAGAACCAAGAGATCCTTCTACTCCTTTTGTTCCAATGTGTAAGGCAGAGGAATTCATTGGACGTGCCCTAGCAACAGAGAGAGAAACAATTGACAAGACGAACAACTCAATGTTGAATGGTATCAATACTTTTGTCGAAGATATTCAAAGCGAAATGGCAGGAGTTTCTGATCAGATAGGAGACATCACCTCTTTGATAGGTGGCATCAGTGGTAGTATGACATCTGCATTGTCATTTGAGAATCTTAAATTAAATGTGTTTGGTTGTGAGTTAAAACCAAACGTTTCAGTATCCGATTACTATCAGTTTGCCACTGGTGGCGCAGCACAACCTGACTCTCAAACACCTGCAGTTAAGGGTATTGATGATGTTTCTACCAGTGGTGACACGGCAACTCAAGTTGAAGATACTCCTTATGTTGGTCCTAGTAAGAATCAACCAGATCAGGACATTGGTGTAGACCTTGATCCCGGTGACATGAGTAGACCCATGACGCAGGAAGAGAGAGATGCAGCCCTTCAAATTTGATGATAAATATACAATATGAAGACAAAGTATAATCAATAATGTCATTCGATCTCTTTGGTCCTCCTAGTAAATGTGACATCAGAGTTGGGTATATCTCAACTGATAGAGGACTAGTGTCTGACGTTAGTGTATATGAGGCTAATAAGTATGCACAACTAAATCCTGGAACTCAGTTCATAGTTAGGGATAGAAAGAAAATTAGATACATGAACATCAATGGTGTTAATGCCCTTAACACTACGGATGGACTTTTTTCTGAGGCTGATACCTGCAAGGGAGTTGATTTTGAGCAGGAGTGTGGTCCAGCACAAGCAATTTTTTACGGTGGTGCTGGAATAGGAGCACAGGGTAATCCGATCATTGGTGAAGATGGATCGGTGATGGCAATTGATCTTGTCAGTGGTGGATTTGGATATCAATATCCTCCGAATGTAAAGGTTGAGGATAACTGTGGAATCGGTGCAGGTGCAGTCACCAAAGCAATTCTTGGGGAAACTGGAGAGATTGTTGAAGTTTATGATCAAGAAGATGATTTTGAAGTGTATGACCTTTCACCTTGTTCGGGAGAGGAACCACTTGATTATGGTAAAAAATATAACATAAACGGAGATATCGTTGGTGATTGGAATCCTAGAACTTACACTGATGTAGATGAAGATCCTATCAGAAGAGAGATAGAACAATATCAAGAATTTCTGGCAAAATTAACCAATCCTTGGTGGTTCACAGGAAAAGAAGCACCTCTCTCTGTCACATCTGATATCGAAACAAAGAGATCTCAATATAAAGTCACCCATCCAGCATGGGGTGATTTTATGAATAAGTATGCAATTTCTCCCGTCCCTCCATCAGACGCACCAGGCAGTGATTTTGCAGGTATTCCTTTTGCATTAGAGTGGGAAGAAGATTTTCCTTATGACGGCGAGTATATATTCCGAGGACTTTGTGATAATAAATCTGAGTTTTACTTTGACAATAAAAAAGTAGCAAATCTAAAGTCATTTAAAGATGTCCCTGAAAAAATTAAAAAGAACGTAACAGCAGGAGTTCATAAAATTAGATTAGATTTATATAATGTTCCGATCATGGAGATCATAGATATTTCTCCAGATGAACCAGAAGAAAAGGAACTGTTGATTGACTATAGAAATCTTCATCCTGCTAATAAAAAAATTAACGTGTCCTCTGATGGCACTGTAATTAAATTAAGAGATGGTGACGGTAATGATACTAACTCTTCGCTTAGGATCATTAGTTCTGACGTTGACGCAAGATTTTCTAAAGATGGCAAAAGATTGATCTATGACACAAGCAAGAATGGATCAATCAAAGTAAGATTTGAATGGAATGATAATCCCAGGACCGCAGGTCTTGCTGTAGAAAGAATTAGAATAGGTGACAGATTACTTGGATCAAACAGAAATCTGAAGAGTAAAAAATCTGGTAGAGATACCGATACCATAACTGTCACCGCACAAAAGAAAAAGATCCGTCCTCGTTCAACACAAAAAACTGGAACTCAAACCAGAGAAGTATTCAATACAATTGACTATATTGAAAAGGCAGATAGAGATCTGTGGAGAATCAATCCGACTGCGAAGAAGAAAGATAGTTTTTTAAACAGATTCGGAGTTCTTCCTTTTGACCCCACGGCCATTAAGAAAGTTAAGAAAGAAGTTCCGGGCACGATTAAAAAAGTTAAACCAAGAAAAGCACAGGCAAAATTACAAGAGAGAGATGGAAAACTATTTCTAAAAGTAATCGGTGATGGTAAGGTTAAAATTAATTTTGAATTAGAGGTTGATGATAATTTAATCACCTCTGGTGTCTTTGCGCGAGAGGTTAGAATTGATACTGACGACAAACCTCTGAATTTGAAAAGGGATATAAGAGAGGTACGATATAGAAAGGGAACTGGTTTACGTGGTAGAGAAAAAGAAACCATAAAAGGTCATGGTGAATTCAGTGGAGGTAAAGAGTATCGAATTAAAACTATTGGTGGATCTAACACGGCTGGATATAAAACTGTTGATGAGACAAAGATTCTTTTTGATGATGATGCCAATAATGGATTTGATGAAAATGGTAATCTAAGAATCACATCAGTCACGGTCATAGATGAACCAGAACAAAAAGTAGTTACCGATAAAGCATTTACCAGAGAGTATCCAACATATCCTAATGCATCTACTGATGACTATGCTGGTATTCATGTGATTCGTTGGGAGAGAATTAATTTCCCTGTTGATGGAAACTACACCGTGGAGATAGCAGTAGATGACAATGCTAAGGTCTTCATTGGTAATCGTGATGGTGGAGGGAAAAAAGAAATCGGTAATGGGTTGAGAGACATTAAAAATGAGGGTGATGAGGTAATCCTTGAGAAAAAAGGATTTCAAGGAAACACTAGTGTAGGCACCGGACCCACCACATACACCAGATTTTTCAAGGCAGGTTCTTATAGAATTAGAGTTGAACTAGAGCAGATTGAGGGTAAACCGCTTGCAAAAGGTAATCCAATGGCATTTGCCATGGATATTAAAGCACCATTGGTTCTTCAAGAGGAAGTTATATCTGCCAAATCTTGGAATGATAATCCCATGGGTGTTGCTTTTACAATTAAGGCACCAGAACCACCAATCCCACAGGAACCGATCCCATTTGCTGAGGGTAGATGTCCCAGAAATCCTATCTGGACAACTAGATTCCCCGGATCTAGCGAGAAATGGTATCCTGTGATTCACCCTGCTTGGAGCAAATTTACGAATAGATATGCAATGTCCCCGATTCCACCATTGGGTCAGAAAGGATCAGAGGGTGGAGGTATAATTTATACCACAACCTGGGATATTGATCTTGAAACCAGTGGATTTTATGGCATGAAAGGAACTGTTGACAATGGTGGACAGATTCTTGTTGATGATCGAGTTGTGCTTAGGGGTGGTTATTTTACTGGTGCAAACTTTGCCGGAAAGACCAGAACTTTAGAAGGATTCCGAACGGAAAACCCTGGAACCAATAAGTTTTTCCTAACAGCTGGAACGCATAAAATTACTGTTCAGGTAGAAAATAAAGCAACCACAACCTATAAAACTATTGAACAAAAAATATTCAACACTGCAGATTGGGCAGTTAGACAACCTGTGGTCCCTTCCGCAGGATCAGGGGAGTTGCCTATCGACTATCGTGGAATGTCAAAGGGTTCAGGTTTGAAACGAGCATCAGATACTCTTGTGAGAATTGATGATGATATTGATGGTGGATTTGATGAGAATGCAAGATTTGAAATCAAATCGTCTACTGTAAACGCCAGATTTTCACGAGATGGTAAAAAACTTTTATATGAAGGTAGTGGCACAATCACTATTGAGATGAGATATCGTGATAAACAAAACATATCTGGCCTGGCAATCACCGACATTGAAGTTGGTGGCACGGTATGGGCAAGAGATTTTAGAACCACATACTCTGGAAGAAGAATTGGTCAGCCAACTACAAAAAGATACAAGGAAAGAGGAAGTGTAACAAAAACTATCAACGTTTCAGGTCCAAAATCTGAAACAAGACAGCGTGCTCTCGTGGGGGGAACTTCTAAAGATGGTGTCACTTATAATGGACCAGAAATAACAACTTACAGAAGGGACGATGATTTTGGGAAACTCATATCGCCTGCGTTCCCAAATGGCACACAAGAAACTGTAGAACATAATGATAAAAAATGGATCATGACTTGGACTGGGGTTGAATTCCCGGAAACTGGTCGATACACACTTAAAGCAATAGCAGATGATGTGCTCTCAGTCAAAATTGATGGGCAACCCATCGGTGGTGCAACAGTGGCTAGAGTTTTTGAAGGTCTAAGATCTGTTGATTTTACAGTATCAAAAGGAAAGAGAACGGTTCAACTTGAATTGACTAATATTGATATTGCAGGATCTAGTTTTGAAAACAATCCTGTGGTTGCTGGCGTGATCATTTCTAGAAAAGCACAAGTTGCTGATAATATTGGTCAACCATGGACAACAAACCCTGTTGGAATTTCTGCCATGCTTATTCCCCCACCATGTCCTAGAGTGATTAAAGGGAAGGGTGTTGTCAGTGAGATTGAGGTTGACGACCCAGGAAATGGATACCCTGCTCCACCGGGTGATGGTTACCCAGTTCTTTTGGAGTTAGATCGTGTCGATGTTATTGATACTGGCATCAACTATCGTTGTGGTGAAGATCAACTTGTAATTAATCCAAGTAATGGGGTTGAACTTTCATATGAGTGTGATACTTTTGGTAGAATTAAACAAGTTACGATAGACAATCCTGGAACTCCATTTAAGAGATATCCAACAATCACAATGCCTAGTGACACGGGTGTAAGATTCCGAGCAGTCCCTAGATTTAAAGTTGTTAGAGATCCTATCGTTGAAGATCCAGAAAAACTTTTACAAGTCACAGATCTAGTAGGATTGAAACAAACTGGATACATAGATGGAAGACCATACTATGGTGCCACCTTTATTGAGGAGGGCAAACTCTTTGCCGGATACTATGATACACCTGGACGAAGAGTTCAAGTTTATGCTACACTTCAGGAGAGCATCACTGGCGAAGTTACCACAAGACCTTCTGCCATACTCAGACAAGGAACCGATATATCAAGTAATGATCCTCGTCTCAATATTCCAGGCACACCCCAGGATCTTAACTAATGCCAACATCTAGGAACACAAATAACGATAGGTTAGAAAAAAATAGAAGAGGTCGTAGTGTTCCCACAAATACGGCCAAACAGAACTACACTGCGATTGGTCTGGGTAATGATCATGGATCAATTAGATTTGGTCATGTTCACAAGCAAGGTGATGTAACATCTAGTGTCATGCTTCAGACACCAGATGGTGAGCACTTTCTTACCTTAGACAAAGATGGAACACGTAAAGGGTGGACCAGTTCCATGGGACCTGGTAATTTTCAGGTAGAATGTGGGAGTGCGAAAGAAAAGAATGAAGACAGCTTGATTCTCAATGCCAAAAATGGTAATATAATTATTGTTGCCACCAACGGTAAGATCCGTATGGAGGCAAATGATATTGAACTCATTGCTAGAGGTGAAGGCGGCAGCGAAGGTAACATTCGTTTAAAAGCCACAGAGTCAATTGAAACTGACTCTAAAAAATTATTGATGAGTGCCAAAACAGCATATAAAATTGCAACACCTGGAAATGGTGAAATTATTGCCAATAGTGTTTTAAAAATCTACGGTTCTATCATCCGTGGTGTCAGTGATGCGGTTGCAATCAAAGATTCTAAGGTTGGTGGACAGAGATTCCAAAAACAAGTTAATCAGTAAGGAGAAAGATGTCTTTTAATTTAGACGATGCAAATGTAGGAGGACAACTAAAAGTAGGATCAGCAATTGTTCCTGCTATTGGTGAAGGTGCTACTCGGGTCAATGGATCAATGTATTCTGAAGGTCCGGTTGTCATGGGCAATCCGACTACATTTCCATTTCCCTACGCTACTGTCAATATCGCACCACTGACTAACAGTGATAATAAAATTGGACCTCTAATTCCAGGAGCACTATGCACTGGAATTAATAATCCATATTCACTTGCAGTTGATGGTAGTGCTGCATTTATGGGTGTGGTTGATACAAATAGAGGTGTCAACGTTGGTCAAAACCTGATCGCTCAAGGACATGTCATCTCAAACTGCGGTGGCCACGTTCTTGCTGCTAAGAAAAATTTTGACATCCCTCACCCGACAAAAGAAGGGTGGAGATTGAGACATACTTGTCCTGAAGGTCCATCAAATGATGTGTATGTGAGAGGCAGAGTTACAAATAAAAAGGAAATTATTCTTCCATCATATTGGAAAGAGTTAGTTGATTTCACCACCATCACTGTCAATTTGACTCCGATTGGAGCACATCAAGATGTGATTGTCAAAAGAATTGACGAAGAAAAAGTATATCTTCAGTCAAATGGTGGAATTCCTATCAATTGTTTCTATCACATTTACGGAACTCGTGCTGATGGCGAACGATTGATTCCAGAGTACGAAGGAGAGACACCAGCAGATTACCCAGGAAATAATGATGAATATTCAGTTTCTGGATACCACTACGATAAGAGAGGTTAATTATGGCAGAAGAATTTGTTAATAGAGATGTCCCAGGTGGAGATGATTGTGCTGATCGTGAAACTTGGGGAAATGCATCAGATTTATTCACCTGGATTTTCAAGGGTAATTTAAATCAGGATGAATATCCTGAGGAAGCATGTACTCCTTACTATCATAGAAAGGCGAAAATTAATGCTCTTCAAGTAAACAATACATTATCTGGCAGTGGTGACAGTGGTAAAGGATCCCTGATTATCAATGCAGCAACTGTAAATGCAACTAATTTTAGCTCTCAATCTAAAGCATTTAATATCCCTCATCCCACCAAAGAAGGAAAGAGATTATGGCATGGGTGTTTAGAGGGTCCAGAATATGGTGTGTATGTTCGTGGTCGTTTAACGGAGAAAACGACAATTGAATTACCTGATTACTGGGATGGCCTGGTTGATCCAGAAACGATTACCGTTCATCTGACTCAAATCGGGTCACATCAGGATTTGATGGTTGAAAAAATTGAATGGGGTAAAACTGTTCATGTGAAATCTGGAACTGCATCCAGAATCGATTGCTACTACACCGTTAATGCCATGCGTAAAGACGTGCCAGTATTAGAAGTGGAAGTGGATGCTTGACGGAGGGGTTACACCGTCCTATAATAAGCAGGTAATCAAACAAATCCTATGCAAGACGAGTATCTGACGCGATGTGTCGTTGATCCTGCTTCCCGTAAGTTTTTCCTGTATTCTAGTGAAGGTGAAGAGCGTGTCGTGGATTGTGAAACTGTGGATCAGTTCATGGCAGTCCTTGAGTTGGTACGTGATCAGTGTGATGAAGATACACTTGCGTATGCTAACCCCCTCTGAGGAAAAATGACTTTTGATTCCAAAAAAGTCGGAAAAAAAATCCCGGCCAAAATTTACCCTGAGGGGTTTTACAAAGAAATCCTTAAATGTTACGAGTATGAGACCCGAAACCCGACAATCTATGGAAATGTTATTCGCTGCGAAATGGAATTTACCCAAAGCAGCGAAGAATGCGGGTCTGACCAATAAGGAGATGAAAATCACCTTTAACGAATATTGTACATTTCACCCCCCTACTTGGGAAGGGGAGTGATTCCTTGGGAGTGTGGCGGAATCGGTAGACGCACCGGACTTAAAATCCGTTGAGAAATATCTCGTGGGGGTTCAAGTCCCCCCACTCCTATCCTAAATATTACAGAATATTGGGCAAGTCCCATGAAATACCAAATAAACGTCAAGTATGCTTGGTATGATCACGAGGGAGAACGATTAATCTTATTATATTGTATTCAAAACGTTCCATTTACCTTTGACGAACTCCCAGAGATAGCAAAACAAAATCCAAGTGTCTTACAGATAGCTAATTCTAATAAAAGGTGGGATCCAGAATCTCTGTATAGATCATCCATGTATTTAATGATGGAGGAGTGTCATCCTATGATACATAATTTAGAAATAGAAAATCCTGAACTACTGCCTGTTGATTAATGGTTATAAATCTATGGTACAACAAAAAAATGAAAGAGTGGAGATGGTCTCTCACCGAAACTGGTATTATGACTCAACATACTGGTGGTCAAGAACAACTTCGTGATGCCATGAATGATGTTGCAAATACCGTTGAATACATACTTGACAATGAGTTAGAAAAAGAGTAATATATAAAGGTGTGAAGGAAGTGCGAGAAGGGTAACCGTTAACGGTTGCCCTTTTTTCGTATGATAAATAATCCATAACAAGAACTACTGTGTCAATAAGATGGGTCTTTCCAGATTAGATAATTTCTTGAAATCAGTCAGAGGAACGATCCTCTACGTAAATCCTAATGATTTAGACGCTACTGATAGTATAGAAAATAAGGGTAATTCGCTTACTCGGCCGTTTAAAACAATTCAACGTGCTCTGATCGAATCTGCAAGATTTTCATATCAGAGAGGACTGAATAATGATAGATTTGCAAAAACTACAATTTTACTATATCCAGGTGACCATTTAGTAGATAATAGACCTGGTTTTATACCTGATGGGATCAATAATTATAGATTAAGGAATGGATCCACGACGAATGATCTTCCTGCTTTTGATCTAACATCTAATTTTGATCTCTCCGCAGCAGATAACGAATTATATAAACTCAATAGTATTCATGGTGGTGTAATCATTCCCCGTGGTACTTCTATTGTTGGTCTTGATCTTAGAAAAACTAAGGTAAGGCCAAAATATGTCCCTGATCCCGTAAACGATTCAATCGAGAGATCTTGTCTGTTCAGAGTAACTGGTGCATGTTACCTTTGGCAGTTCTCTATGTTTGATGCTGACCCTAACGGTCAAGCATATAAGGATTACACGGATAATCTTTTTGTACCTAATTATTCACACCACAAACTCTCTTGTTTTGAGTATGCTGATGGTGTAAACCCTGTTGTAATCAACGATGACTTCCAGTCATATAGCAGCAGTAGAACTGATCTGGAAATGTATTATGAAAAGATTAGTTTGGTGTATGGTCAGTCATCTGGACGTGCAATTGAACCAGATTATCCAAGCACTGGCCTGGATATTCAACCAAAAATTGATGAATATCGTATTGTTGGATCCACGGGTCAATCTGTTGGAATTACCAGTATCCGTGCAGGAGATGGTGTAACTGCTACGACAGATATTACAGTTACAACTTCAGCCTCTGTTGCTGGACTGGACGTAGACACTCCATTTAGAGTTGAAGGCATTTCTGCCTCTGGATATAGTGGACAATTTGTTGTTGCAGAGAAACTGAACGCAACTCAAATCAAGTATCAGGTTCAAAACGCTCCTACAAATGCGTTACCATCAGTTGCTGGTGCTTCACTCGCATTAAGTTCTGATACTGTCACTTCTGCTTCTCCATACATATTCAACTTATCATTACGTTCTGTATTTGGAATGTGTGGTATGATTGCTGATGGATCAAAAGCCACTGGATTTAGATCCATGGTTGTTGCTCAATTTACGGGCATCGGTCTGCAGAAGGATGATAGAGCATTTGTTAAGTATAATGAAAGCACTCCTCCAACTGGACAGTATGATGATAACACTGTCTCAGGTAATGAAACTCTGAGTAATAATTCAAAAGCAAGATATAAACCTGGATTCAGAAACTTCCACATCAAGGTAAGCAATAATTCGTTCATTCAGGCAGTTTCTATCTTTGCGATTGGATATGCTGATCACTTTGTAACTGAGAGTGGTGGTGATATCTCACTCACCAACTCTAACTCTAACTTTGGTGCAAACGCCCTTGCATCTAGTGGATTTAGAGACACCGCATTTTCTCAGGATGACTTTGGTTACATCACACACGTTATTCCGCCTAAAGAGGTTCCACTCACAGAAACTGCGGTTGAATTTGAATCGATTGATGTTATAAAAACTGACTCGGTTGCTGGCGTTGGATCTACTGGACATCTCTATCTGTATGGAAGAACTAATGCAGATGTTCCTCCTGAAAACGTCATTGACGGATACAGAGTTGGCGCAAAAGTTAATGATACCTTAGGTGTTCTGGTATCCTCTGGTGGTAGTGTAACTGAATACACTGCCAGAATCGTGATGCCTGGTTCACAAACCAGTTCTGAAAAGATATTCACAGTTGATAGAAGTTCTGCAGGAATCAATAGCATCGGATCATTTAGTTCTGGTGGAACATCAAATGTAATTACTCTT
>Ga0213858_10001670_pt1 | contig 10617 bp, 16 predicted proteins | sample PICome_FD_160122 | JGI IMG/M metagenome (GOLD analysis project Ga0213858, IMG submission 160122) | Coastal seawater microbial communities near Pivers Island, North Carolina, United States - PICO245 | ecosystem: Environmental > Aquatic > Marine > Coastal | place: USA: North Carolina | collected... | reverse complement strand
TTGCTGAGAGAGTGATGGCATCTCCATACAGAGTTGGAACTGCGGACAATGATGTAAACGCTCTCGTATCGAAAGGTATGTTACCGGGCGGTTATCACATCAACCACAGATTCACTGGAAGTAAACGTTGGTTCATCAGAACAGATTCTCCTCACGGAATGAAAATGTTCACAAGATCACCAATCAACACTTCAATGGAAGGTGACTTCGAAACAGGTAATGTACGTTACAAAGCTAGAGAGAGATACTCATTTGGTTTCTCTGACTGGCGTGGCGTATGGGGTTCAAACCCATCCTAAGCAATATGGGGGTAGTGTAAAAGCTACCCCCCTTTAACAACCCATAGACTACGAAAGTAGACTACAAACAAAAGGATAGACAATGGGAACAACTACTTTTTCCGGCCCAGTAAAAGCCGGCACAATTAAAGAAGGAGCTAGTGCAAACACAGGTTTTGTTGAAATGGCACAATCTGCAGCTTGGTCACAATCATCAAGTGCGGCTAGCACTGGAATTATCATTCCAGCAAATTCACAAATAACTGAAATAACTCTATATATAACTACAGCTCCAGACTCAGCTAACTTATCTGTAGGAACGTCTAGCAGTGCAAACGAATTATTTTCTGCATTAGCTTTAGGAACTTCTGCAAATGTTATCAAGCAAGGTTCAACTGGAACAATTACTGATGCTGACACATGGGCAGATATCGGAAGTTCTGATGTAACAATTCAGACTATCTCTAGTGCAGGTTCTGCAGGTGCTGGTTATATTACTGTTAAATATATTCAAAACAATAATTTAGCATAACATCAAGGGGGCAGCAATGTCCCCTTAACTTATAGGAGTTCATAATGGGTTTTTCAACAGACGTAAAAGCTACAAGAAAAACGTCAACTGGTGCTGTATTTGCCGGCCGAACTAGGCTAAGAGGTTTAATCGCAGCAAACAGTGGGGGCGGAGACGGTCTTTTAGTTTTACAAGATAATACAGATAGCACTACATTATTCGAATGTGATGTAGCAAACGGTGATGTTTTTGCTTTTAATTTACCAACAGATGGTGTTTTATTTCCGGGTGGGATGAAAGTTTCCACTATGCAAAATTTGTCTGGTGTAACAATACTACATGACTAATGTCTGATATTGAACTAGAAAACAAATTGGAGATAACTGAGATGAAAGGTGATTTAAAATTACTAAATCAAAAAATACATACAATAGAAACAAACCATTTAGTGCATTTGCAAAAAGACATTGACAAAATAAATAAAGTATTATGGACAGTTGGTGTCATGGTATTTGCACAATTTATTTGGTTAGTTAAAACTATTGTTATGGGATAGGAGTTCAGATGGCAACTTCTGGTACATATACTTTTAACTTAGACACTGCTCATATTATTGAGGAAGCATATGAGAGAATTGGACAGCAATCTAAAACAGGTAATGATTTAAAGACTGCTAGACGTTCTCTTAATTTGCTTTTAACGAAGTGGGTTAATGACGGCGTAAATTTATTTACATTAGATTTAACAACTACTTCTTTAACAAAAGACGTAAACAATATAACATTAAGTGCCTCTCAATACTTAGATGTTTTGGATGGAGCGATCAGAGATAATTCTGATACATCTAATCCACAAGATATATCAATCGAAAGAATTAGTTTAGATGAATATTTAAATATTCCAACTAAAAATGATACAGGTAAACCTGTGCAATTTGCTGTTGAAAGAAACAGTCAATTCACCAGTGCAGGTACGGCAACACACAAAATTTACTTTTGGCCAATACCAGATCAAACATACTACCAATTTACATCATGGACTATTAGATATCCACAAGATGTAACAGCAACATACTCACAAAATCCAGACATACCGAGAAGATATTTACCGGCATTGATAAGTGGATTAGCAGTTGAGTTGGCAGTTAAGTTTGCACCTGATAGATTAAATATATTAAAACCTTTATACGATGAAGAATGGATGAAGGCAAAAGAAGAGGATAGAGAAAGAGTTAGCTTTTACGTACAACCACAGGTGTACTAATGGCACGATACGCTAAAGGTAAAAGAGCGGTCTTAATAGATGATCGTTCTGGATTTAAAATCAGATATAAAGATGCCCGTGAAGAATGGACGGGTTTTAAAGTACATAAAAAAGATTGGGAATCTAAACACCCACAATTAGAACCACAAAAATATTTACGAAAAGGACGTGGTAATGTTTTATTTAAACCACGACCAGATGCTGATTCAGTTCCAACAACTATACCTTTAGGCCCGTTACACGGACGATTCTCGGCACAAACAACTACATTAGTTGGTCAACCTAATATTAATTTAACAGAACAAACAAATGGTTTACTAGCAATAAGTCGTATTGGTACACCGGGTATAGCATTAGTTATACCGATCAGTGGCTTATCATCATCAACGGCTCAAGGCACGTTAACTATCAGTGGGGCAGAACAAGCTGAAGGATTAGAAGCAGTAGCACAACAAGGTGCTGTTACGAAGAAACTTGGTATTAATATTACTGGTGTAGGTTCTACAACAGCACAAGGTTCAGTAACATTAAACTCTGCAGAAGATGCAAATGGTATTGAAGCAACTACATCACTTGGATCTGTAACTCTTAACTTAACGGAAAATCTTGTAGGACAAGAAGCAACAGCTCAACAAGGTACGCCAACTCTTAACTTAACAGAGCTTGGTGGAGGTATCGAAGCTAGCACTTCTCTTGGTACATTAATAATTAATGCTACTGTATTCCCAGCAGGTCTAGGAACGACAGCTTCACAAGGTACAGCACAAGCAGAAATTATTGTACCAGTAACTCCAACAGGGTTGCAAGCTACAGCAAATCGTGGTACAATAGATGTAAATTCACCAAGTTGGGGTAACTTCACTTGGTCTCAAGGAGAATGGGGTAATTAATGGGTTTAACATACGTACAGTTAAAACAAGGAATCCAAGACTGGATGGAAAACGATTCTACGGAATTTACTACAGCTACGGGTTCAGGTAAAGCACCTATTGATTTATGTATTGAACTAGCGGAACAAAGACTTTTAAGAGAAGCTGATATTGCAGAATATCACAAAAATGCTACATTTACTTTATCTGCTGGAAATAATTCATACGACGTACCACAAGACCTATATGTTACACGATATATTAAACATCAAACAGGAGCTTTCTTAGAAGAGAAAGATCATACATATGTGAGAGAGTTTACTCAGAATGAAGCAACAACTGGTTCACCTGAGTATTACGCCTTATTTGGCGAAGGTAGTTATTCATCATCTGATAGAGGTACAAAATTTTTATTTTCTCCTAAGGCAGATGTTGACTATACGCTAGAAATAGGGTATACTATACTACCAACAGGACTTAGTAGCGGTAACGCGAACACTTATTTAGGTGACTATGCTCCTGATGTAATACTATACGCAAGTTTAGTAGAAGCGTCTTACTTTATGAAAGAAGCGCCAGATCAGCTACAGAGATATCAAGGTCTGTACGATCGAGCACTTCAAACATTCTTAAGACAAGAACAACAACGTAAACGAACTGACGAGTTCACAACGGGTGAGATAGGAACAAAAGGATAAAACTATGGCCATAACATCAGCAATTTGCACAAGTTTTAAAAAAGAATTGCTTGACGGAATACACAGCTTTTTAGCATCAGGTGGTGACACTTACAAGATTGCTTTAATTAAAGCTCAAGCTTCGCAAGCGGGAACTTATAGTGCAGCAACAACTAACTATTCCGATGTAACAGGTAACTCAGACGAGTTAGGTGCTACAGGCGGATACACTACAGGTGGAAACACTTTAACAAATATAAATCCAACATCAAGCGGCACAACAGCTTTTATTGATTTTGCAGATACATCTTGGACATCTGCAACTTTTACAACTAGAGGTTGTATTATTTATAATACATCTGAAAGTAATAAAGCAGTAATGGTAATTGATTTTGGCGCAGACTTTTCTGTATCAGGCGGTACTTTCGAAATTCAATTTCCAACTGCCGATGCATCAAACGCTATTTTAAGAATAGCATAAGGAGTTTAAATGGCTTCAACATGGAGTAATCTTGGCATCAGATTGATGACCACAGGTGAGAACGATAACACTTGGGGAGATCAAACTAATGACAACTGGAACAGAATGGAAGATGCAACCGATGGAGTACTATCCGTTGCAGTAACAGGGAATACAACTTTAACGTTTACAACAAACCCTACATCTTACGCTTCTGAGAATGGCCGTCAGAAAGTTTTGAAGTTTACGGGAACACCGTCAACTACTTGTACGATCATTCTTCCAAACATTCAAAAAACTTATACTGTACAAAATGATACAGATTCCAGTTTAATTTTTACCGCAGGTTCAGGGGCGGCAACGTATACCCTTGTGACCGGTAGAGATGCATCAATCTATGTAGATGGTTCAGATGAAGTTCATAACGCTTTAGCTAACTTAGATGTAACAACAGTTAACGGTGTAGATGTGGGAAATGCAGCTACACAGGGTTTCGCAATCGCTATGGCGGTTTCATTATAGAGGAGGATAGATGGCCCAGAATTTTAGAAGGTATACATCCAACGCAGTCGGAACAAGTGCTGCTACTCTTTTCACTGCTAACTCCTACGACACAGTAGTTGGTATTTCTTTGTCCAACATTACAGGATCAACAATCTTAGTTGATTGTTATGTTAACGATTCTAGTAATGATATTTATTTAGTTAAGTCTGCCCCCATACCGAGCGGCGGGTCTTTACAGATTTTGGACGGAGGAGCTAAACTAATAGTTCAATCGGGAGATGCTTTAAAAGTAGTATCAGACACAGCATCATCTTGTGATGTTTGGGTTTCAACTGTCGACGCGATAAGTACATAAGGAGGATATTAAATGCCTTATATAGGTGTTACACCGGCGGATAAATACAGTAGCTTTGCTGTACAACACTTTACAACAAGTGCAACAACAAGCTATACATTAGACCAGTCGGTAGCAAATGAAAATGAAATAGCATTGTTTATTAACAATGTCCGTCAAGAACCGGGTTCTAGTTATGCATATACAGCAAACGGAACAGCTTTGACACTATCAGCTGCAACAGCTGCAACGGATACCATGTATTGTGTATTCATTGGAAAGGCTGTTCAAACAGTAACACCATCTGCAAATAGTATCACAGCGGCAATGATTGTCGATGGTACCATTACAGCTAGTGAAATTAGTTCAAGCACTTCATTTGCTTTTCCTGTACAACTGTATTCTGCGGAAGCTACGTTAACAGACGGCGCAAATATTGATTGGAATTTACAAACACAACAAGTTGCTAAAGTAACGTTAGGGGGCAACAGAACATTTAACGCGCCAACTAATTTATTAGCGGGGGCATTTTGTTCACTGCTTGTTGTACAAGACGGCACGGGTTCTAGAACAATAACATGGAACGCTGTTTTCAAATGGGCTGGCGGCACATCACCAACTTTATCAACAGGTGCTTCAGCTAAAGATTTATTTGTTTTCAGAACAGATGGAACAAATTTATATGAAGTAGGAAGAAGTATAGGGATAGCATAATATGTACGCATTAGTAGAGAATAATCAATTTGTTAAATTAATGAGAACTAATAAAGGTTTTACATTAAATGATTTACAATATCCAAAAGAAGTATTTACTTTATGGACAGATGCAGAAAGAAAAGCTATTGGCATTTATCCAGTAAGAACAGATACCACTAATAAAAAAGATGAAGCATGGTATATCAATACAAACATTTCATATGCTGTAAGTGGGGATGAAGTTGTAGGTTCTTATGGCACAGCTACAGCAAAACTTTTAGAAGATAGAAATGAAGTAAATGATGATGGTACTCCAATGTTGGATAGTGACGGTAATCAAGTTGTAACTAAAGGATTAAAAACAATTAAAAAAGAAATGATTGATAATCAATGTGCAGGCATTCTTGCATCATCTGACTGGATGGTAGTAAAAGCAACGGAAACAGGAACAACAATGGATAGCGGGTGGAAAACATGGAGAGCAAGCGTTAGAACTAAATGTAATTCAATGCAAACACAAATAGATAATGCTAGTGATGTAGATGCTTTAGCCGCTTTATTTACGTATACAGAACAAGAAGACGGAACAGTAACAAGACCACTCGGCGAATTTCCAGTAAAGGAGTAACATGGCGTTTCCAGTTATAGGTGGAACTCAAGAATCAGGTTACAACATAGATAATTCACTTAGGTTTAATGATGATGATAGTGCGTATTTAAGTAGAACTCCTAGCACGGCAACTAATGATGATAAACTAACATTTAGCTTTTGGGCAAAAAGATGCACACCATTTGCTAATCATAAAATATTAACTAGATATTCTTCTGCTGACAATAGATTTTATATAGGTTGGGCAAATAATGATAAACTTTATATTTATCAAAAGGTAGGAGGAACAGAATCTTTTAATTTACAAACAAATAGATTATTTCGTGACCCTTCTGCATGGTATCATATTGTTGTTGCTTTTGATACAACACAGGGCACAGACTCGAATAGAATTAAATTATATGTAAATGGAACACAAGAAACCTCATTTTCAACTTCAAACTATCCAACACAGAATTTAGATTTATATTATCAAACAGCAACAAGTGTACTAGTAAAAATAGGTCAGTATGATTCATCACAATACTATGATGGTTATTTTTCAGATATGTATTTAATAGATGGGCAACAACTAGCACCAACAGAATTTGGCGAAACAGATGATAATGGAGTTTGGATACCTAAAAACTATACAGGTTCTTACGGAACTACTGGCTTTAAACTTGAGTTCAAACAACTAGGCACAGCGGCCGATGCAACAAGTATAGGTGCTGACACGAGCGGAAATGATAATCATTTTTCACAAACGAATGTAACACCGGCTCTCGATAGAACAGAAGATACACCGACAAATAATTTTTGTACAATGAACCCTTTAGATGTTGGATCAGATTTAAGAGATAATGGTAGTTTTGCAGAGGGTAATTTAGAAGTTACTAATGGTGCAACAAGTGGTCAAGCAGACCAACAAAGAGTAAGAGGAACAATAGCTGTTACACAAGGTAAATGGTATTTTGAAATGAAAAACTTAGCTAATACTGCAAGTATAGGTTTATTAGCAACAGAAGCGGCTCATGGAGGAACTTCAGCTAATTCAATGCTTGTTGAGTATAATAACGGTGGGGAAATAAGGTTCTACAATGGCTCTGGTAGAACAACATTAACAACCGGAATAAATACATTTACAACAAATGATATTCTCGGATGCGCTTTAGACATGGACAATAGAAGAGCATACTTTCATAAAAATGGTACTTATCAAGGAGACCCAACTCCTGACCCTGCGAGTAGTCCAAGTGGTTCAGGGCAACACGCACCAATTTTATCAGGTTTTACAATGGCTCCTTGTATGTTTGATAATAGTTCTGGTAATGCAGGAAAAGGTTCATTTAATTTTGGCAACCCAGCATTTTCTATATCAAGCGGTAATTCAGACGCTAACGGACATGGAAACTTTGAATACGCAGTACCTAGTGGTTATTTTGCTCTATGTACCAAGAACCTAACAGCATACGGATAAATTATGGCTTATACAACAATAGACGACCCATCAGCATATTTTCATACACAGTTATATACTGGAGACGGTGCAAGTACACGAGCGATAACTAATGATGCTAATGCAGGAGACTTTAAACCAGATTGGTTATGGATTAAACAAAGGTCACAAAGTTCTAGGTCACATAGTCAATGGGATACTTCAAGAGGTGCTAGTCAAAGATTACAATCAGATATTACAGGAGCAGAGGAAACACAAACAAATGACCACAAATCATTTGATACTGATGGTTTCACTGTTGGTTCTGGAAATATTGTAAATGAAAATAGTCAAACGTTTGTAGCTTGGCAATGGAAAGCTAATGGTGGCACTACATCAAGTAATACAGATGGTTCGGTTACTTCTACAGTACAAGCAGATACAACTGCTGGATTTAGTATAGTCACATATACAGGTACTGGAAGTGGAGATATTACAGTAGGACATGGTTTAGGTGCTGTGCCAAAAGTTATTATTGGGAAAGTAAGAAACCAAGCATATAGTTGGAGAGTTTACCATGCAAGTGTAGGTAATGATAAAACATTAGTTTTAAATCTTACTAATGCGGCAGCTTCTTCAAATTCTTGGGGCAATACTACCCCAACATCAAGCGTTTTTACTGCTGGCAGAGGTGGAGATGATAACATGAATTACGGAAGCGGAGATACAATAGTTGCCTATTGTTTTGCCGAAAAACAAGGATACAGTAAATTTGGTAGCTATGTTGGTAATGGCAATGCAGATGGGCCATTTATCTATACTGGATTTAAACCAGCTTGGATTATGTTAAAATCTGCTACATCTGCTGAAGTTTGGAGTATTCGTGATAACACAAGAGATAGTTTTAACTCTGCACAAAAGGCAATTTACGCTGATAGTAGTGGTGCAGAATCAGATAATGTTAATAATAGTATAGATTTATTATCAAATGGTTTTAAACTTAGAAACCAATTTGGAACTGAAAATACAAGTGGTGGCACATTTATTTACATGGCATTTGCAGAAAGCCCATTTGTATCATCAGAAGGTGCACCAACAACAGCAAGGTAGGGTCTGGACAAAGGGGGCAGCATGTGTTATAATGAAGGAGTAAAGGGTTAAAATATGGCAACAAGTAAGATTGAATCAGCAAGTTTAGCGTCAGATGCGGTAGATAATACCAATATCGACTCGACTCTAATTACAGCACAGACAGAGAAATCCAGCTTAGTAGACGCTGATAAATTTTTAATATCCGATAGTGCGGCTAGTGGTGCATTAAAGTATGTGCAGAAATCTAATTTGCCTGCAGATTTTGTTAAATTAGGAACAGTAGCTACAGACAATTCAAATGTTTCCGCTTTAACGATTGATAACTGTTTTTCATCTACTTATGATTTGTATAGAATAGTTGGTTATCATAGTGTTACAAGTGGTGGTGCTCACAATTATTTTAGATGGCGAACAGGTGGAGCAAGTGGCTCATCTTACACAACTGGAGATTACAGTTGGATAAATGATGGTAGATACATAAATAGCACTCCTGCTACTGCAGAATATTCTAACTGGAATTACTCAGCAGACCACGGAAGAGTTGCTAGTGATATGAGAAGTGACAGTAATTCGGCATTTGTAAGTTTTAATTTACTGGTTTCTGACCCAAATACTAATGTTATGAGTAGAGCACATGTAACAGGTACTTCTGTTGTAAAACAAAATACAGACCAAAGATGGGTTTCACATCATGTTGGTATTACCAATACTGCAAATGTAAATGCAACAGGTTTTGAAATGACAGTCTCAACAGGTAGCATTAATTATGGTAGAGTAACTGTTTACGGATTGGTACAATAGGATTTAAAATGGTAGATTATAGACAAATAACAGTAATAGGCGGAGAGAGTAATAAAAAAGTTGCTCTTACTTCTGAAGAACAAGCAGTAAAAGATGCAGAGGAAAAAGCATGGACAGATGGTTCTGCTAATAGAAAATTAAATATAATTAAACAATTAAGAAATCAAAAACTTCAAGAAACAGATTACATGGCAAATTCTGATTATACAATGCCAGATAATATAAAAACTTGGCGACAAGAACTAAGAGATTTACCTCAAACATATACTACTGAAGAAGAATATAATGAATTACTTGCCACAGATGAGCAAGGAAACTTAACACATTCAGTTTGGAGTAAACCATAATGGCATACGTTGGAAGAAATTTAACATTAGGCGATAGAGCCTTACTTACAGTAACAGGTTCAACACCTGCGACATCTTATACACTACAACGCAACAGTCAAAACTTTGTACCATCAGCGGCGCAAAATTTGATAGTGTCTGTAAACGGCGTTATCCAAGCACCCGGCACAGCATATACTGTATCGGGGTCGACACTAGACTTTGGAGCGGTCAGCGTTGCAAGTGGGGATATCGACTTCATTGTAGCGATGGGGGAGTCAGTAGATGTAGGTACACCTTCAGATGGCACAGTAACATCTAGTAAATTATCTAGTACCTTCCATCATGAAAACCCAACAAGCTATTCAGATTTAACAATAGCCGCTAGTAAAAACTCTGTTGTTGTAGGCCCGGTATCTGTATCGGGTACATTAACAATAGGTAGCGGTTCAACCTTGGTGATTATATAATGAGTAAATTAGAAGTAAATACAATAGCACCTCAAAGCGGAACGACTGTAACGCTAGGGGAGTCAGGAGATACAGTAGCTTTAGGCAGTGGTGTTACAGGTAGTGGACTTAGTGCGGCAGATAATTATTTTGCAACAAGTGGTTTATCAAATAAAGATTTAGGTACAGGTTTACATATTAAAACTGGAGATAGTGGTGCAAGTGTTGATAGTACTTCAGATGAATTGGTTATTGAAAACAATGGATATGCAGGAATGACAATACTATCTTCTACATCAACTGAAGGTGGTATTAAATTTGGAAATTCAG
>Ga0213858_10001669_pt1 | contig 10619 bp, 8 predicted proteins | sample PICome_FD_160122 | JGI IMG/M metagenome (GOLD analysis project Ga0213858, IMG submission 160122) | Coastal seawater microbial communities near Pivers Island, North Carolina, United States - PICO245 | ecosystem: Environmental > Aquatic > Marine > Coastal | place: USA: North Carolina | collected... | reverse complement strand
ATACTGCATCTGACTGAAACCTGCTTACCTGATTTCATCGCAGGCTGCACCGTAATCGTTTCACTGAAAAGATTGCGCAAATCTACCTCAACTTGAGGAAGCTCTTGAAGTAAATAATCTGAAGCGCTGATGTCTAACAAATTGACAAAGCCAAAATGGGTAACCTCAAACAACAACTCCGCGCGCTCATCGATATCTTTATCTACTGTATAATTCAACTCTTCTATAAGGCGCTGGCACTTTGCGCTAAAGGCCTGCTGAAAACAGGCTAATCGCTTTGATTTTTCTGCTACAGGATCACAATCTCCAAAATTGGGATAGTAATCGACATCATTCCAGTTGACCTGACTCAAACCTTCATTGACTAGAATCGTTCTTCGTTCTTCTGTCTCAGTGAATTGACATGAAGTCATACCTAATAACACCCCTATAACACTAAGTATAAGTCTCATTTATGCGCTTTGTAACTCAGTCTAAAGTACAACATTTTACCTGGAATTCAGAAGAACTACTTTGGTCGAATAGACGTCTTTTAATTTTTACCTACATTCGTTTGAACAATCAAAAGCACCAATGGATATTTTATTACTATTTCTGGGTTTTCTCTTTGTAGTCCTCGGGATTTTAGGCAGTTTTTTGCCTGTAATTCCAGGGCCTCCTTTGAGCTGGCTCGGACTCCTTTTACTGTATTTAACCGACGGTATTGAAAATGATTGGTGGTTTTTGGGAATCACCCTCGTTGTAGCTATTGCCGTTCTGGTTTTAGATTATGCCATTCCCGCTATAGGAACCAAAAAATTTGGTGGCTCCAAAGGCGGAGTTATCGGTAGTATTATAGGATTAATTGTAGCCGTGGCCTTTCCGATTATTGGAATTTTTGGTATTGTAATCTGGCCCTTTATCGGAGCATTGACAGGAGAAATTATTGCAGGAACAAAAAAGAACAAAGCCTTCAAAGCGGCCATTGGTTCGTTTATCGGATTCTTGACCGGCACCTTTTTAAAGTTTGCACTTTCTATCACTTACCTGGTACTTTTCATCTCTAAAGCAGCAGAGTATAAGCGTGAACTCTTCGGCCCTGTAAACGAGTGGTTTAAATCGCTTTTTTAGCCCTTTTGTATTAAATCCATTCTACTTTAGACTTCCACGATTCCCGCTCGAACTCAGGAGGTTCTTCGTCGTAGTAACCCATATAAAGAAATCCCAAACACCGCTGATCTTCAGCCAACTCAAAAAAGTTATGGGCCTGTGAAATGAGTTTAGGAGAAGACCAATAGGTTCCAATATTTTTCTCTGTACAGAGTAGCCACATGTTTTGAACCGCCATAGCAACGGCAGCTATTTCTTCCCACTCAGGCAGTAAATCTTCATTGCGTTGCATGCAAATGGCGATAACTGCACTTGATTTTTGAGGATTAGTCCTCATTTTTTGAAAAACGTTTTCTTTAAAGTTGGCCGTAGTAGCCTTGTAGGTTTCTGCCAGAAAATTCCCAAGTTCATTTCTGGATTTTTCGCTGTGCATCACTTTGAACAACCAAGGCTGCGTCTTTTTATGTGTTGGAGCCCAATTAGCCACTTGCAAAACTTCCTCGAGTTCTGCTCTGGGAATTGGCTTTTGATTGAATCTTGGCGGATGTATGCTTCTGCGTTTTCGGATGAGTTCTGACAACATGACTTACTGTTTTTTTAGGGTCCATAAAAAAAGCCTCCCCTTAGGAAAGCCTTTCACTGATTCATGTCGATTCAATCGACACTATTGAGAATTTTCATTCTCAATCAACACAACGAGGTAAAGGTAATGAGAAAACTTTAATAAATGTTGATTTCTTTTATTGGAATTATTCCATTTTAATTGGAAATATTCCATAATTTTAATCCTGCTAAAAACTTAAAAATTGGAAAAAAACATCATTCATCTCGATTTAGACAGCTTCTTTGTATCTGTCGAAAGACTTTTAGATCGTTCCTTAAAAAATAAACCTTTACTCGTTGGAGGCTTGAGTGAGCGCGGGGTTGTAGCTGCTTGTAGTTACGAGACTAGAGTGTTTGGGATATACTCAGGAATGCCGATGAAAATCGCTCGGCAACGATGCCCTGAGGCTATTGTTATACGAGGCAATTCGGCAAATTACAGCAAGCAATCAGAGCTTATTACCGAAATCATCAAATCTGAAGTACCGCTCTTTGAAAAGTCAAGCATTGACGAGTTTTATGCCGATTTGAGCGGAATGGATCGTTTTTTTGGCTGTTACAAATTTGCTTCAGAACTCAGAAAAAAAATCATACGAGAGAGTGGTCTTCCGATTTCTTTTGGGTTGTCTGTGAACAAACTCGTCTCTAAAGTGGCCACTGGAGAAGCTAAACCCAACAATCAACTCAAAATCGACAAGGGATTTGAAAAGCCCTTTTTGGCGCCTTTACCCATACACAAAATCCCAATGGTCGGAGAGAAAACCAATCAAAAATTGAGAACATTAGGTATTCGAAAGGTTGCTGATGTTCAGCAGATGCCTCTTGATGTCGTACAGAAGGTCTTTGGAAAGATGGGTGACCAGCTTTGGAAGCGTGCAAATGGCATTGACAACAGTCCTATTGTTGTTTTTAATGAACGAAAATCGATATCTAACGAACGGACCTTTGAGAACGACACCATAGATGTTGCGAAACTAAAAACAATCCTCACCGCAATGACTGAAAATTTAGCCTATCAACTCAGAAGAGGAAAAAAACTAACCGCCTGTGTGAGTGTAAAAATCAGGTATTCTGACTTCAATACCTATTCAAAACAAATGCGGATTCCTTATACCAATACAGATCATCAGTTAATTCCAAAAGTTCTTGAGCTTTATGAAAAACTCTATCAAAGAAGATTATTAGTTCGACTTATAGGAGTTCGGTTTAGTCATTTGGTAAATGGCAACTACCAAATCAATCTCTTTGAAGACAGCGAAAACACAATAGCCCTTTACAATGCTATAGACCGAATGAGAGGTCGATACGGAGATCGAAGTGTAGTGAGGGCATCTGGTTTAGGCGCTAAAACTATTGGACGAATGAAGAATCCTTTCAACGGAGAACCTCCTACCCTATTAGCACATCGCAAGCAATAATCACTCATGTACCTGAATTGTCACAGCTATTACAGCCTTCGTTATGGCGCTATGTCTGAAGTTGATCTTTTGGAATATGCGCAGTGCATGCAAGTTCAGTCTATTGCACTCACAGACATCAACAACACTTCTGCCTGTTTAAATTTCATCAGAAAAGCCAAGACTTATGACATTAAACCTTTGGTGGGTATTGATATTCGAAATGATATGCAGTCTTGTTTTGTTGTAATTGCCAAAAACAATGACGGGTTTAGAGAGATGAATGATTATCTCTCTGCACACTTGACACAAAAGAAAAGATTTGAATTGAGGGCTCCTTCTTTTGAGAATTGCTTTGTAATCTATCCCTTCGAACAGGCGCTGTACCACGAGATTGACGACTTAGCCAAAAACGAATTTATCGGCATTTCGCTCGCAGAGGCTCAAAAAGTTGGCTTTAGCAAATTCAGTAAACAGCCTGATCGACTTGTGATTTTACAAACCGTAAGCTTTAGAGACAAAAAAGACTTTAATAAGCATCGCTTGTTAAGGGCCATAGCGCTCAACACCCTTTTGAGCAAGCTTCCCGAAGAACAGCAGGCCGCTCTGAGTGATCAGATGTATGCTATTGAAGAATTGCATGCGCGTTTTAAACATCTTCCCCATTTGATTCAAAATACAACCCAACTTATAGCAGCCTGTGAGGTTGATTTTGATTTTTCAGAACAGCGAAAATCACTGAATCTACAAACCTACACGGGCTCTATTCAAAAAGACAGAGCCCTACTTCGAAAACTCAGTCAAGAAGGCATTAAGTACCGCTATCAAAACCTAAACACTCAACTCAAGCAACGCATAGAAAAAGAACTGGAATTGATTGAAAAAAAAGAATTTGTCTCTTATTTTCTTATCAATTACGACATTGTCAATTATGCCCGACAAAGAGGGTTTCACTATGTTGGTAGAGGAAGCGGAGCTAACAGTGTCATCGCATATCTACTGCGAATTACAGATGTGGATCCGGTCGAACTAGACCTGTATTTTGAACGTTTTATCAATCTCTACAGAGCGACTCCACCTGATTTTGATATCGATTTTTCTTGGAGAGACCGAGACCAAATCATCGACTACATACACAAAAGATTTGCCAATGTATGCTTATTAGGAACCTATGTAACCTTTAAGCAAAGAGCAATCTTAAGAGAGCTCGGTAAGGTGTTTGGTTTACCTAAGGATGAAATCGACCATTTGGTCCGAGGGCTCAAACCCAGCTACGCCAGGGCCTCTCAACAAAGAGATCAGATACATCATCTCATTTTTAAATATGCCCAAGAACTCGAAGGTATTCCCAATTATTTAAGTGTCCATGCAGGTGGAATTTTGATCAGTCAAAAACCCATACAGTATTACACTGCTGTATTTCTGCCACCAAAAGGATACCCAACTACTCAATTTGACATGCATATTGCAGAAGACGTAGGGCTTTACAAATTTGATATTTTGGCGCAGCGAGGAATCAGCAAGATTAAAGATGCTGTTGAAATCATCAAATACAATCAGGCAGACCGCTATCCCCAAATTGACATACACGACATTAAAAAATTCAAACAAGACGTCAAGATCAATGCCCTGATTAAGAGTGCTCAGTGTATGGGATGCTTTTATGTAGAATCTCCAGCCATGCGTATGCTACTCAAAAAACTAGAGGTCGACCACTATCTCGGATTGGTGGCAGCAAGTTCAATCATAAGACCGGGAGTGTCGAAAAGCGGTATGATGAGAGAATACATCATGAGACATCGAAACCCCAGTAGGGCTAAAGAAAAAGCACATGAGGTTCTATTGGCCATTATGCCCGAAACTTATGGAGTAATGGTTTATCAGGAGGATGTCATCAAAGTTGCCCACCTATTTGCAGGTCTAGATTTAGGTCAGGCCGATGTACTGCGAAGAGGTATGAGTGGAAAGTACCGTTCGAGATCTGAATTTGAGCGCGTTAAACATCAATTTTTTAAAAACTGCAAAGAAAAAGCTTACGCTGACCAACTCGTTCAGGAAATCTGGTTTCAAATCGAAAGCTTTGCTGGTTATGCATTCGCTAAGGGACATTCTGCTTCTTATGCTGTTGAGAGTTATCAGAGTTTATTTTTGAAAACTTATTTTCCACTAGAGTACATGGTGGCCGTACTCAATAATGGAGGTGGATTTTACAAAGCTGAGTTTTACATTCACGAAGCGAGGATGCTTGGCGCACAAATAGAAGCCCCTTGTGTCAACCATAGCTTTAGCTTAAATCGAATCGAAGGAAAGACTATTTATTTAGGGTTCATGTACGTGAAAGAACTCGAAGAGAAAGTCGTACAAAAAATCGTTGAAGCCAGAGAAAAAGACGGGCTGTTTAGCTCACTCGAAAATTTTATCGATCGCGTTGCGCTTAGCGTAGAGCAACTCAGCCTAATAATTCGTGTCGGTGCATTTCGATTTACGGCATACAGCAAACATCAACTGCTTTGGAAAGCACACCTCTTAACTTCAAAATCTACACTATCAGAAACTCCCAAGCTGTTTAATACGCAAGAAAATCAATATCAAATTCCTGTACTGAACTCCACCAATGTTGAACAGGCCTTCGAAGAACTCGAACTCTTAGGTTTTAGCTTAGAAACCCCTTTTGAGTTACTAAAAAATCCCGTAAAACACCAAGTCTTCGAGCGAAATTTCAAAGCGCTTTTAGGAGAAGAAATCTGTATTTACGGTTATTTGGTCACTGTAAAACCCACTAAGACTCAACACGGAAAACTAATGCAATTCGCTACTTTTTTAGATCGAGAAGGAAAAGTGTTTGACGCGGTTGCTTTTCCATCAGTCGCACAGAAAGGTTTTTTTAGAGGCTTAGGCATCTATAAATGTAAGGCTGTGGTGGTTGAAGAGTTTGGCTACTACAGTTTAAACTTGATCAGTGCCGAGAAACTACCCATGTTGGATGACCCGAGATACAGTGAAAACACCCGCATCAAAAAAGCGCAATCCAATCTTATTTAAAGGCGTTGATACCTGTAATATCCAGACCGGTAATCAGTAGATGAATGTCATGAGTTCCTTCGTAGGTGACCACACTTTCAAGGTTCATCATATGACGCATAATGCTGTAGTCTCCAGTAATTCCCATTCCACCCAAAATCTGTCTAGAGTTTCGAGCAATGTTTAAAGCCATCTCTACATTATTACGTTTGGCCATAGAAATTTGAGCAGAAGATGCTTTTCCTTCATTTTTAAGTTGACCTAAACGAAAAGCCAAAAGTTGTGCTTTTGTGATTTCAGTCACCATTTCGGCTAACTTTTTTTGTTGAAGTTGAAATCCAGCTATTGGTTTTCCAAATTGCTCTCTTTCTTTGGCGTATCTCAAGGCGGTTTCATAACAATCCATCGCCGCGCCAATGGCTCCCCAAGCAATTCCATATCGCGCAGAATCTAAACAACTCAAAGGCGCACCAAGTCCTGTTCTACCTGGCAAAATATTGGCTTTAGGAACTTTTACTTTATCGAAAATGAGCTCTCCTGTTGAAGATGCTCTCAAAGACCATTTATTGTGTGTTTCAGGAGTGGTGAAACCTTCCATTCCACGCTCGACAATCACACCGTGAATTCTGCCCTCTTCATTCTTGGCCCATACCACAGCAATATCCGCAAAAGGCGCATTCGAAATCCAAAGTTTCGCGCCACTCAATTCTACATGATCACCTTTGTCGATAAACTTCGATTCCATTCCAGATGGATTCGAACCGTGATTTGGTTCGGTCAATCCAAAACATCCCATCAGCTCTCCTGTCGCAAGTTTTGGTAAAAACTTCTGTTTTTGTTCTTCAGAACCATAAGCGTGAATTGGGAACATCACGAGTGAAGACTGTACAGAGGCAGTTGAGCGCACCCCGCTATCTCCACGTTCAATTTCTTGCATGATTAATCCATAGGATATGTGATCTAGACCTGCACCTCCATAGGCTTCAGGAATATAAGGTCCGAAGGCTCCTATTTCTGCTAAGCCGTTTAAAAGTTGAGATGGAAACTCAGCGCGTTGTGCGTACTCATTAATAATGGGGCTCACATCTCTTTTTACCCAAGAACGAGCGGCGTCTCTAACAAGTAAATGTTCTTCTGAAAATAAATCGTCGAGTTGATAGTAATCAACACCTTCAAACAAATCCGTCTTCATATCATCTATGTTTGTATCAAAAATACGATTCCTAAGTTTATAATTTTAAATAAAATGGCTGAACCAAGTCATAATACGCTTTGGTGTATTGATGACGTGCCACTTCAATAATGAGCTCTTCTTCTTTAATTACTTCACTTTTTTCTCGACTTAGACTCATTAAAACCCGTTTAACTGGGGCGTCTTTATGACCCTTGACTAGACAATATCGATTTAAAAACAAGCTATTGTCTTGCGCCAATTTTCGAGCTTTATCAAAGGATTCAAAGGGTAAAATCAAATTTGCAACTCCCTTGTCACTCAGCAATGAAGCTATTCGTTCAAAGAGAATCGGCCAAGACATATAAGAGGCTAAACGCGCCATATTCCGTTCTCTTTTAGAACTCACGGGCCCTCCCTCAAAATAAGGAGGATTACACAATATGCAATCAAAATTCCTAGTGCCCAGTGTTTTGGTTTCTGCAGTAATATCCCACTCTTTAGCTGTGAGGCATGAAGACCAAGAACTGTTTTTGAAGTTTTCAGTTGCGGTTTTGACTGCACTTCTATCGATGTCTACACCCAAAATATGTGCTGAACCTGAGGTGCGCTGAGCAGCTTGTAAACTGAGTACACCCGTGCCCGTACCAATATCTAAGATATTTTTAGTCCTTTCTGGAATTTCAGCCCATGCCCCTAAAAGAACTCCGTCTGTTCCTATTTTCATGGCCACCTCCTCTTGCTCAATCGCAAAAGCTTTAAACCTAAATATCGAACTAGGCATTGAGGTATAAATCGAGCAAACCCTCTGGTAAGTTTAGATGAATTTCTTTGGCCTTTTTGTCTACTTTCAAAATAAATTCATCCACTAAAGGAACCAGAACAGAAACCCCATTGTGATCTGCCACGAACAAGTGTTGAGCAGTGGAATCATTCACGGATTTGACAATTCCGATATGTTGGTTGTTTTGGTCTATTAAAGAAAAACCTATGACTTCGTGATAATAAAACTGATCTTCTTTTAGCGCTTTAAGTGCAGTGAGCGGCAAATACAATTCGCTTCCAATTAGATTTGAAGCATCGGTTTCAGTTTCAATTCCTTGAAGGCGAACGCGCAGCATGTTTTTATGCCAACTGCGTTCTAAAATAAAATATGGAACCAGATTTGCGCCTATAGCAACAAATACAGATTCCATATTCTCATATTCTTCGGGTTCGTCAGTGTCTAATTTGAATAAGAGTTCACCCTTAAAACTGTACTTAGAAGCGATGTATCCCAATAAGAAACAGGCTTCTTTTTTCATTACAATTTATTCTGCTGGAGCATCTTTTGGCTCTTCTTCAGAAGCCTCCTCTGCCGGAGCCTCCTCTGCTGGAGCTTCTTCAACAGCCGTTTCTTCTGCTGGAGCTTCTTCTGACGATGCCTCAACTGCAGCTTCTTCCTCAGCAGCTTCTTCTTCAACTGGCTCAGGAGCATTTGCAGCAGCGATTTCAGCCGCTCTTTTCTCACTCACTTCTTTTTCAGCCTCAAGTGCCTTAGCACGCTGCTCATCAGAAGCTTTGTTTATTTCATCAATTTTAGATTGATTACTCTTTTCTTTCTCGCTCAACCAAGCTTGAAAACGCTCTTCCACTTGTTCTTCAGTCAAAGCGCCTTTGGCAACACCCTTTACTAGGTGCAATTTTAGCATTGCTCCTTTTGAAGATAATAAGTGACGAGCCGTATTTGTAGGTTCAGCACCGTTCTGCATCCATTGAACAGATCGATCAACATCTAACTCTACTGTAGCAGGGTCAGTGTTTGGGTTGTAAATTCCTAATTTTTCTAAAAATTTACCATCTCTCTTTGCTCTTGAATCTGCAGCGACGATCCAATAAAATGGTTTACCTTTTTTTCCGTGTCTTTGTAGACGAATACGTACTGGCATATCACATTAATTTGCGAGGTTCTAAACCTCAGGTTATTAATACATTGTTTAAAAGTCGTGCAAAGATACTGCAATTTATGAGTTGTACAAATGCTTTTCGTTTGTACATTTAGCCTCTTAGCTAATTTTTTTATGTTCCTCATATTCGATACCGAAACAACAGGTTTACCTAAAAGCTATCGGGCTCCCATTACCGATGTGGACAACTGGCCACGGGCAGTTCAAATTGCCTGGCAATTGCACGATACCGATGGTTCTTTAGTAGAGCAAAAAGATTTCTTAATTCGACCTGATGGTTTCAACATCCCCTATGAGTCAGAACAGATACACGGAATTTCAACCGATTTAGCTCAAACAGAAGGTGTTTCGCTTGAAGAGGTCTGCGCGGCATTTAATGAAGCTATCGCAAAAGCCACCTTCATCGTGGGTCAGAACATCGATTTTGACCTCAACATTATGGGCTGTGAATTCTTCAGAATCAATCTTGAAAATGAGCTCAGTTCAAAACCTGTTTTAGATACCTGTACTGAAGATACCGCTCAACTTTGTATGCTTCCAGGCGGGAGAGGTGGTCGCTACAAGCTGCCTACCTTAACAGAACTTCACCAGCATCTTTTTAATCAAGCCTTTGCTGAGGCCCACAATGCCACAGCCGATGTTGAAGCCACCACCAGATGTTTTTTTGAATTGATTCGACAGGGACATTTTGAACAAAAACACCCTGATCTCAATCAAAATTTCTATCAAAATTTTAGAACAATCAATACCGATGTTATCAAAGGCATTGGCTTAAAGCACAGAAATTTAAAAGAGGCTTCTTTAAGGCTGTTAAAAGCTCAAGAAGGTGATACTCCATCCGACAAGCAAACAGAAGATCATTTTGACGCCCTAAAAGATTTGCCTTTTGGTCATCTTCACAACCATTCGCAGTTTTCGATTTTACAAAGCACACTATCTCCGAAACGACTGGTTCAACTGGCCTCAACCCAAAAGATGCAAATTGTAGCACTAACCGATCACGGCAATATGATGGGCGCTTTCACTTTTATGGATGAAATTAAGGTGCACAACGAAAGCCATCCCGATGAACCATTACTCGGAGTGCTGGGCTGCGAATTAAACGTGGTTGAAAATCGTTTTGAAAAGACTCGAAAAGATTACGGTTATGCCATGGTTTTTTTGGCCAAAAACAAAAGAGGCTATCACAATTTGACCAAGCTCTGTTCTAAAGCCTATACAGAAGGTTTTTATTACATCCCCCGCATTGACCGCGAACTAATAGAGACCTACAAGGAAGATCTTATTGTACTTTCTGGAAATCTTCAAGGAGAAATCGCCTCTAAAATCTTAAATCAAGGTGAGCGACAAGCCGAAGAAGCGCTTGTTTGGTGGAACAATCAATTTGGTGCA
>Ga0213858_10001665_pt1 | contig 10646 bp, 7 predicted proteins | sample PICome_FD_160122 | JGI IMG/M metagenome (GOLD analysis project Ga0213858, IMG submission 160122) | Coastal seawater microbial communities near Pivers Island, North Carolina, United States - PICO245 | ecosystem: Environmental > Aquatic > Marine > Coastal | place: USA: North Carolina | collected... | reverse complement strand
GATACAAAGTTAGGTGAAGAGGAAATTACTAGAGATATACCCAATGTAAATGAAGAAGCCTTAAAAAACTTAGATGAGTCAGGAATTGTGTATATTGGAGCAGAAGTTAATGCTGGAGATATATTAGTTGGTAAAGTTACTCCAAAAGGTGACTCAGCTTCTGGCCCAGAAGAAAAATTATTAAGATCAATTTTTGGTGAAAAAGCAATAGATGTTACTGATACATCTTTAAGAATGTCTAGAGGTAGCAGTGGTACAGTTGTTGATGTTAAAGTTTTCAACAGACACGGTATTGAAAAAGATGAGAGATCGATAACTATTGAAAGAGCTGAAATTGATCAAGTTCAACAAGATAAAATTGTTGAGGAAGAAATTTTAGAGAGAAGTATAAAGCAAAGAGCAGCACAAATTTTTTCAGGTGCATCATTAACAAAAAAAGTTAAAGATTTAGACGTAGGTACTAAGCTTGAGTTTGAAAATATAGATAAGCTTGGAATTAACGACGTATTTAAAATTACAGTTGGCAATGTAAATGACGAAGCTACATTGGCTCAGTTAAAAGATCAGTATAATAAAGCAAAACAGGACATCACTGAAAGATTTGAAGACAAGGTTTTAAAAATTAGAAGTGGTGATGATTTGCTTCCAAGTGTGATGAAAATGGTAAAAGTTTTTGTTGCAATTAAAAGAAGATTAAGACCGGGTGATAAGATGTCAGGAAGACATGGTAACAAAGGTGTAGTCAGTAAAATTGTACCAGTTGAGGATATGCCTTATAGAGAAGATGGAAGACCAGTAGATATAGTTTTAAATCCACTTGGTGTACCAAGTCGTATGAATGTAGGTCAAATTCTTGAAACACATTTGGGCTGGGCTTGTAAAGAGTTTGGTGAAGAAGTTAAAAGATTAGTAAATGAAAATAATAAAAAAATTGAAAAAACAGAAAAAATCGCAAAATTTTTAAAATCTGTTTATGGCGAAGAAATTTTTACTGAAAAAGTTGATAAATTAAACAAAACTGAATTCAGGGACTTATGTGAAAATCTTCAAAACGGTATTGCTATATCAACACCAGTTTTTGATGGAGCTAAAGAAAAAGATGTCACTGAAATGCTAGAATTAGCTAAACTTCCAGGTTCGGGTCAAACTTTCTTGTGGGATGGAAGAACAGGAGAAAAGTTTGATAGACCAGTAACTGTTGGTATTATTTATATGCTTAAACTTCATCACTTAGTTGAGGATAAAATTCATGCTAGATCAACAGGTCCTTATAGTTTGGTTACACAACAACCATTAGGTGGAAAAGCCCAATTGGGTGGTCAAAGATTTGGTGAAATGGAAGTATGGGCTCTTGAAGCATATGGAGCATCATATACTTTACAAGAAATTTTAACTGTAAAATCTGATGACGTTGCTGGACGTGTTAAAGTTTATGAAACGATTGTTAAAGGAGAGGAAAACTTTGAGTCTGGTATTCCAGAGTCATTTAACGTCTTGGTTAAAGAAATAAAATCATTAGCATTAAACGTGGAGCTTAATTAAATATGAAAAAAGAATTAACAGATCTTTTTAAAAATACAGAAATTTCAGAAGCTCAAAATTTTAACAGTATAAAAATATCTCTAGCAAGTCCTGAAAAAATAAAATCATGGACATATGGAGAAATCAAAAAACCCGAAACAATTAACTATAGAACATTTAGACCTGAAAAAGATGGTTTATTTTGTGCAAGAATTTTCGGTCCAATCAAAGATTACGAATGTTTGTGTGGAAAATACAAGCGAATGAAATTCAGAGGAATTATTTGTGAAAAATGTGGTGTAGAGGTAACGAAATCTAATGTGAGAAGAGAAAGAATGGGTCACATTAATCTTGCAACTCCAGTTGCACACATTTGGTTTTTGAAATCACTTCCAAGCAGAATTGCTCTTGCTGTGGATATGAAATTAAAAGAAATTGAAAGAGTTTTATATTTTGAAAACTTTATTGTAATTGAGCCCGGATTAACAGGTTTACAAAAAAACCAACTTTTAAATGAAGAGGAGTTAGCCAAATATCAAGATGAATTTGGTGAAGAAGCATTTACTGCTGGTATTGGGGCTGAAGCAGTTCTTGAAATGTTAAAAAATTTAGATCTTGAATTAGAAAGAAAAAATTTAGTTAGTTATATCAAGGAAACTAAATCAAAAGTTAACGAAGAAAGAGCTATCAAAAGATTAAAGTTATTAGAGTCATTTATAGAGACAGGTCAAAAACCAGAATGGATGATTTTAACTGTTGTACCTGTTATACCACCGGAACTAAGACCACTTGTACCATTAGATGGAGGTAGATTTGCTACATCTGATTTAAATGATTTGTACAGAAGAGTAATTAATAGAAATAATCGTTTAAAAAGATTAATGGATCTTAAAGCTCCTGATATCATTGTAAGAAATGAAAAAAGAATGCTTCAAGAGTCTGTTGATGCATTATTTGATAATGGTAGACGTGGAAGAGTAATTACTGGAACAGGAAAACGACCATTAAAATCTTTAGCAGAAATGTTAAAAGGTAAACAAGGAAGATTTAGACAAAATCTACTTGGTAAACGTGTAGACTACTCTGGAAGATCAGTAATTGTTGTTGGGCCAGACCTAAAATTACATGAATGTGGTCTTCCAAAAAAAATGGCTTTAGAGTTATTTAAACCATTTCTTTATGCAAGATTAAATAAATTAGGATTAGCATCAACTATTAAACAGGCAAAAAAATTAGTAGAAAAAGAGACAAATGCTGTTTGGGATGCTCTAGAATTGATTGTTAGAGAGCACCCAGTATTATTAAATAGAGCACCAACTTTACACAGACTTGGCGTACAAGCATTTGAACCAAAATTAATCGAAGGTGATGCAATTGAATTACACCCATTAACTTGTGCAGCATTTAATGCTGATTTTGATGGCGATCAAATGGCAGTGCATGTACCTTTAAGTTTAGAGGCACAGTTAGAGGCAAGAATTTTGATGTTGTCTACAAACAATATTCTTTCTCCTTCTAATGGTAAGCCAATTATTGTTCCGAGTCAGGATATGATTTTAGGAATTTACTATTTATCTCAAGAACCTTTAACAGATAAACCAGCTGGTTATTTTGTAGACGCAGATCAAATTGAATTTGCTTTATCATCTGGTCAAATTAAAGTTCATAGTACTATTATTTCACGATTTGAGACAGTAGATGAGAATGGAAATAAAAAATTTGAAAAATATACATCTACAGCTGGAAGATTTTTACTTGCTAATTTGTTGCCAAAAAATAAAGACATTAAATTTTCATTAGTAGATAGATTACTTCCTAAAAAGATAGTCTCTGAAATCATTGATAGTGTATTTAGATTTTGTGGACAAAAAACTACAGTAATTTTCTGTGACAAACTAAAAGATTTAGGTTTCAAACATGCATTTAAAGCAGGTATTTCATTTGGAAAAGATGACTTGGTTATACCAGAAAGCAAAACTCAATTGATTGAAGACACTAAGAAATTAATTGCAGATTATGAAACTCAATATTCAGAAGGTTTAATCACGAGAGGCGAAAAGTACAACAAAGTTGTTGATGCTTGGTCAAAATGTACTGATAGAGTTGCTGGAGAGATGATGAAGGGAATTTCAGCTACCGAAAAAACACCTGATGGTCTTAAAATAAACTCAGTATTTATGATGGCTGACAGTGGTGCAAGGGGATCTGCTGCTCAGATGAAGCAATTAGCTGGGATGAGAGGTTTAATTGCAAAACCGTCTGGTGAAATTATTGAAAGTCCAATTATTTCAAATTTTAAAGAAGGTTTAACTGCACTTGAATATTTCAATTCAACACACGGAGCTAGAAAAGGTCTAGCAGATACTGCATTAAAAACTGCAAGTTCAGGTTATTTAACAAGAAGACTTTGTGATGTCGCTCAAGATTTGACTATTACCAAAGTAAAATGTGACAAACCTGGATTTATTGAACTCTCTGAAATTTTAGAAGGTGGAAATGTAGTAGTAAGTTTATCTGAACGTGCTCTTGGAAGAGTAACTGCTGGAGATGTTAAACATCCAATTACTGGTGAAGTTATTATTAAAAAATCAGTGATGATTGACGAGGCTGCATGTGATCAAATTGATGCTGCAGGTATAAAAGCTTTAAAAGTATTTTCAGTAATGACTTGTAGTTCAAAAGAAGGTGTTTGTGCTACTTGTTATGGTAGAGATTTATCCAGAGGAAAAATGGTACACGTTGGTGAAGCAATAGGTATGATTTCAGCCCAATCTATTGGTGAACCAGGAACACAATTAACAATGAGAACTTTCCACGTAGGTGGTACCGCATCTGTAAAACAAGAATCTCAGATTGTTACAAAAAATGAGGGAACTTTAAAAATTATTAACTCAAATATTTTAGAAGACTCTAAGAAAAATTTAATTGTAATTGGTAGAAATACTCAGTTATCAATTGAAGATAACAATGGTCTTCAAGTTGCAATTTATAAAGTAGCTTATGGTTCAAAATTATTTTTTAAAAATGGTGATAAAGTTAAAGCGAATACTAAAATTTGTGAATGGGATCCATACACTACACCTGTTATTGCAGAAAAAAGTGGTATAGCAAGTTATGTCGATTTAATTGACGGTGTATCAATTCAAGAAACTACAGATGATGCAACTGGAATTTCATCTAAATCTGTAATTGACTGGAGATCACAATCAAAAAGTACTGATTTAAAACCTAGAATTACTTTAAGAGATGAAAAAGGAAATGTTATTAAAAAAGCAGATGATAACGAAGCAAGATATTATTTAGTACCTGACTCAATTCTATCTGTTAAAGATGGTCAAAAAGTTTCAGCTGGTGATGTTATTGCAAGACTTCCAAAAGAAACTACAAAAACTAAAGATATTACTGGAGGATTACCTAGAGTAGCTGAATTGTTTGAAGCAAGAAAAGCTAAAGACAGTGCAATTATTGCTGAAAATGATGGTCAAGTTGTATTCGGCAAAGAAGTTAGAGGTAAACAAAGAGTTTCAATAGTTCCAGAAGATGGTTCTGAAGCTTCAAATTATTTAATTCCAAAAGGCAAACATATCAATTTTAATCAGGGCGAGAGAATTAAAAAAGGAGAATATCTTTTAGATGGTCAACCATTACCTCATGACATTTTAAGAATTATGGGAATTAAAGATTTAACTGAATATTTCGTTAACCAGGTACAAGAAGTTTATAGATTACAAGGTGTAATCATCAACGACAAACATATTGAAACAATTTTAAGACAAATGTTGAAAAAAGTTGAAGTTAAAGTTTCAGGAGATTCAACTTATTTACCAGGTGAAATTGTTGATAGAATAAAATTTGACACTAACAATGAAAAACTTAAAGCGGAAGGAAAAACACCAGCTGTTGGTGAGAGAGTTTTAATGGGTATTACTAAAGCATCATTACAAACAGAGTCATTCATTTCAGCTGCTTCTTTCCAAGAAACTACAAGAGTATTAACAGACGCTGCAATTAAAGGAAAAGTAGACCCTCTAAATGGTCTTAAAGAAAACGTTATTGTTGGTAGGTTAGTTCCAGCTGGTACGGGTAATATTAAGAACAAATGGAATAAAAAAGCTCTTGAAGATGATAATAAATTTTTGTCTGAACAAGATAAGATTGAAGCTGCAGAAACCCCAATTAATCAATAAAATTAATCAATAAATTATTAGTTTTAGTTTGACAAAGTCCCATTAATAAGTATTTTGGCGATGTTTTTGGTTGGAATGTAGTGTTAGCTTTAGACACTAAACGCTGCCATAAATAACCTGTCAGTTATTTCTCTCAAAAACAATTATTAATAAATTTAAAAAAATTATGCCGACTATTAACCAATTGTTAAAAAATAAAAGAGTTAAACAGAGTAAAAGGAATAAAGTTCCAGCTCTTCAAAAACAACCTCTTAAAAGAGGCGTTTGTGTTAAAGTCTATACTACTACACCAAAGAAACCAAACTCAGCATTAAGAAAAGTTGCAAGGGTTAGGTTATCAAATGGTTTTGAAGTTACTGCTTACATACCTGGTGAAGGACATAACTTACAAGAACACTCAGTAGTTTTAATTCGAGGTGGTCGTGTTAAAGATTTACCAGGGGTGCGTTATCATATTCTTAGAGGAAATCTTGATACCCAAGGTGTTGCTAACAGAAAAAAAAGAAGATCTTTATACGGAACTAAAAAAGGTAAGTAATTTATGTCTAGAAAAAAAACTCAACCTAAAAAAAACGTTACACCTGATCCAAAATTTAAATCTACTATAATTCCAAAATTAATTAATAATATAATGTACGATGGAAAAAGAGGCGTTGCTGCAAAGATTGTTTATGAAGCAATTGAAAAAATTAAAACAAAAACAAAAGACGAGCCAATTAATATTTTTAATGAAGCAATAAATAATATTAAACCGACTGTTGAAGTAAGATCTAGAAGAGTAGGTGGAGCGACATATCAAGTTCCAGTTGAGGTTAAAAGTAAAAGAGCTCAAGCTCTCGCAATAAGATGGCTAGTAGAATCTGCTAGAAAAAGAAAAGACAAACATATGTCTGATAAAATTTTCAATGAACTTTATGATGCCTATGAAAAAAAAGGTGCAGCAGTTAAAAAAAGAGAGGATGTCCATAAAATGGCTGAGTCAAACAAAGCGTTTGCTCACTTCAGATGGTAACTTAATATGGCAAGAACACACACATTAGATAGATATAGAAACATTGGTATCATGGCCCACATTGATGCTGGTAAAACTACTACGACTGAAAGAATTTTATATTATACGGGTAAAAGCCACAAGATTGGTGAAGTTCATGATGGCGCTGCAACAATGGATTGGATGGAGCAGGAACAAGAAAGAGGTATCACAATTACTTCAGCAGCCACAACTTGTTTCTGGCAAGATCATAGAATTAATATTATCGACACACCTGGTCACGTAGATTTCACTATTGAAGTTGAAAGATCTTTAAAAGTGTTAGATGGTGCTGTAGCTGTTTTTGATGGTGTTGCGGGTGTTGAGCCTCAATCTGAAACTGTATGGAGACAGGCAGATAAGTATAAAGTTCCAAGAATTTGTTTTGTTAATAAATTAGACAGAACTGGTGCAGATTTTTTTAGATGCGTAGATATGATTAGAGATAGACTTGGAGCAAAACCTCTAGTCTTACAAGTTCCTATTGGAATAGAAGCATCATTAACTGGTGTAGTAGATTTAGTAAAAATGAAAGCTCAAGTGTGGAAAGATGAAGCCTTAGGTGCTGAGTGGGAATACAAAGAAATTCCAGAAGACCTTAAAGAAATCTCTCAAAAATACAGAACTGAACTAGTTGAAATGGCTGTTGAGCAAGACGAAAAATTAATGGAGAATTATTTAAATGGTGAAGAAATAAAAGAAGAAGATTTAGTTAAATGTATCAGAAAAGGCACATTAAATTTTAGTTTTGTTCCTGTTATAACTGGATCTGCTTTTAAAAATAAAGGCGTTCAACCATTACTAGACGCAGTAATTAATTATTTACCAAGTCCTATTGATATTGGTTCTATTAAAGGAACTAAATTAGGTGGCGAAGAAGAAGTAGAAATGAAATTTGAAGATAGCGCTCCTTTTTCTGCTTTAGCATTTAAAGTTGCTACTGATCCATTTGTAGGATCTCTTACATTTATAAGAATATATTCTGGTACAATAAAAACTGGAACTGCAGTTTTTAATTCCTCAAAAGAAAAAGAAGAAAGAGTTGGAAGAATGTTATTAATGCATGCAAACTCTAGAGAAGATATTAAAGAGGCAAATGCTGGTGATATTGTGGCCCTAGCTGGATTAAAGAATACAATCACTGGACATACTTTATGTGACAAAGACAATTCAGTATTATTAGAGCCTATGGAATTTCCTGAGCCTGTTATTGAAATTGCGGTTGAGCCTAAGACTAAGGCTGACCAAGAAAAAATGGGTGAAGCCCTAGGAAGATTAGCTAAAGAGGATCCATCTTTCAGAGTAACGTCAGACGAAGAATCTGGACAGACAATTATTAAAGGTATGGGTGAGTTACATTTAGATATTATTGTTGATCGAATGAAAAGGGAGTTTAAAGTTGAAGCAAATGTTGGTGCTCCACAAGTAGCTTATAGAGAAACAATTGAGAACGCTTCAGAAGTTGAATACACGCACAAGAAACAAAGTGGTGGTGCAGGACAGTTTGCAAAAGTTAAATTATTAGTAGAGCCTCAAGAGCCAGGCAAAGGTAGAGCTGTTGAAAGTAAAATTAAAGGTGGTGCAATTCCAAAAGAATTTATACCTGGTGTTGAAAAAGGAATAGAGACTGTTTCAGACAGTGGAATTTTAGCTGGTTTCCCGCTGATAGATTATAAAGTTACTATCTTAGATGGTTTACACCATGATGTTGACTCTAGTGTGCTGGCTTTTGAACTAGCTAGCAGATCATGCTTTAAAGAAGCTTGTACAAAAGGTGGATTAAAATTATTAGAGCCAGTAATGAGAGTAGAAGTTGTTACACCAGAGGATTATATGGGTGATGTTATTGGAGATCTAAATAGTAGAAGAGGCCAAATTAGTACTCAAGAACAAAGAGGAAATGCAACTGTAATTACAGCAATGGTGCCTTTAGCTAATATGTTTGGCTATATAAATAATTTAAGATCAATGTCTCAAGGTAGAGCTCAATATTCAATGTTCTTTGATCATTATTCAAAAGTACCTCAAAATGTTCAAGACGAAGTAACTAAAAAGATTGCAGGCTAATTATGGAAAAACAGAACATAAGAATTAAACTAAGAGCATATGACAATAAAATTTTAGATGCTTCTACAGAAGAAATTGTGAATACCGTAAAAAGAACTGGTGCGACCATAAAAGGTCCAATTCCTTTACCAACTAAAATCGAAAGATATACAGTTTTACGTTCACCGCATATTGATAAAAAAAGTAGAGAACAATTTGAGACAAGAACTCATAAGAGATTAATAGATATAGTTGAAACAACACCACAAACTGTTGAAGCTTTAATGAAATTAGATTTAGCATCAGGTGTTGATGTGGAGATAAAAATTTAGTTATGAACGAAATAGCTTTAATTGGAAAAAAAATTGGTATGACAAGAGAGTTTTATAAAACTGGTCAACTAGTACCAGTTACAGTTTTAAAAATGGAAAAAGCTCGAGTTATTCAAGTCATTGAGGAAGATAAAAGAGGTTATAAAGCAGTTCAATTAGGTTATGGAAAAATTAAAAACTCGAAACTTACGAAGGCAATGAAGGGCTATTTTGCAAAAAAAAATACTGAAGCAAAAAAACTATTAAAGGAATTTAGAGTTGAAAACACAGAAACTTATAAAGAAGGAAACGAATTTGGTTTAGAAATTTTTAAAGATATTAAATTTGTTGATACTAGATCTAAAACTATCGGAAAAGGTTTTGCCGGAGCTATGAAAAGACATAACTTTGGAGGATTAAGAGCTACTCATGGTGTTTCTGTTTCACATAGATCACATGGTTCTACAGGTCAACGACAAGATCCAGGTAAAGTGTTTAAAGGAAAAAAAATGGCTGGTCATATGGGTGATAAACTAAGAACTATGCAAAATATCGAAATTATCAAAACAGATTTAGAAAATGAATTGTTATATTTAAAAGGATCAATACCTGGAGCAAAAAATACAGAAGTCCTAGTTAAAAAATCAGTTAAAAATATTAACAAATTAACAGTACAAGAAAAAATTAATGTAGCAGAAGAAGCAAAGAAAACACCAGATAAGAAGAAAAAATAATGAAACTTGATAAATTACATTTAGATGGAAAAAAAGACTCAATCGAAGTGCTCGATAAAATATTTTCTGCTAAGATAAATAAAAAATTAGTTAGTAGTGTTTTGTACAAAACAAACGCTAATTACAAAGGAAGACACGCAAAAACAAAACAACAAAACGAAGTTTCAGGACCAACGTCAAAAATTTATGCTCAAAAAGGTACTGGTGGAGCAAGACATGCCAGTAGGAAAGCTCCTATATTTGTCGGTGGTGGTATAGCTCATGGTCCTAAAGGTGAATTGTCTTACAAAAAAAGAAAATTAAATAAAAGTGAAAAAAAATTGAGTGTTGCTTCGTTAATCACTGAAAAAAATAAAAATAAAAATCTACTAGTATTTAGCGATTTTAATAATGAAATTAAAAAAACTAAAGAAATGCATTCAATTATTAAAAAATTTGAGATCACCAATTCATTAATTATTCTTGATAAAAACTCTAAAGATAAAATAGAAAAATCAGTAAGAAATATTCCAAATGTAAAAGTTACGGATGTAAATCATTTTAGCAGTTTTGATATTATAAAATTTAAAAAAGTTGTTTTCACAGAAAGCTCAATTAAAGAGCTAGAAAAGAGATACTCATAATGGATAAACTTCATTTATACGATAAAATTTTATCTCCACTTGTTACAGAGAAAACAACTAATCTTTCAGAACAAAATAAAGTTGTTTTTAAGGTTCCTGCTTCAGCTAACAAAAAGAATTTAAAAACAAACATTGAAAAAATTTTTAAAGTAAATGTAACTAAAATAAATATTATTAATAAACAAAACAGAACT
>Ga0213858_10001659_pt1 | contig 10659 bp, 5 predicted proteins | sample PICome_FD_160122 | JGI IMG/M metagenome (GOLD analysis project Ga0213858, IMG submission 160122) | Coastal seawater microbial communities near Pivers Island, North Carolina, United States - PICO245 | ecosystem: Environmental > Aquatic > Marine > Coastal | place: USA: North Carolina | collected... | reverse complement strand
TTAACATACAATAGTAATGTTCCTAGCGATGATTTAGGAACATATAAAATTTCTCCTGGTAAAGCATTTATTAGGGGATTTGAAGTAGAATCTAAAACGGTCCACTATCTAGATTTTGAAAAAACTAGATCTACTAAAATCTTAAAAGATCAAGGAGTTAACTATTTTACTGGTCCAACACTTACTTTGAATAGAGTTGTTGGAGCACCAAGACTTGGATTTAGTACAACATCAAGCATTAGTCTAAGAGATACTAGAATTGGTGATAGTGCAACTATTGTTGCAGGTAAAGAAATTGGTGTTGCTAGAGTATATGATTATGCCCTTGAGTCTGGTTCATATTCTAGTGTAGCTCCAAATCTTAATGAATGGGATATCTCACTGTATGATATTCAACCATACACTGAGATGGTTCTGAACCAGAGCATTACTCTTTCTACCCCAACATATATTCAAGGAAAATCCAGTGGTGCGACAGGTCACCTCAGATTTGACACTACTACTGGTATTGTAACTGCATACAATACAAAAGGAACCTTCTTAAAAGGTGAGAAATTAACATTTAATGGTATTGATAATGGAAGAGTATCTACTGCCGTTACTTCTTTTGGTGTTGCTGACGTAAAATCTCTCTATAGTGCTGTTGGTACTGGGCAAACATTTAATGCTAATGTTAAGCAGTCTAGAAAGATTAATTATCCATCAGTAACTATTTCTCCAAAGAGTGGTTCTGCACCAGGAGTATCTACAGTAACTTCTACTGGAAGTGAATTTTTAAATGTTGTAAAACCTGGCGATTTAGTAGAGTTTACAAACTCTTTACTGTCGGGAACACAGGTGAAGACTTATGCGAAAGTTACAAATATTCCTAGTAATGATAGTATTACTATTGTTGGGATTAATACAGTATCACTTCTTAATGATGGCGGTCTGCCAACCTCAAGCATTAGTCCCTCAGACTTCGCGGTCCTTGGATCGAAGTTCCAATCATCATCAGACAATACTTTATACACTCCTCTGCCAAAGAGTTTTGTAGCATCGGTTGATTTAGAAGATTCTCAGATTACTATTAAAAGAGAATTTGATGTTACTGTAACTGCAAATGCTACCAATAGTATTCAGGCAGGAAATAATGAAGTATTCCTTCCATATGATGAAGAACGTTATGTTCTTATCAATTCAAATGGAGAGTTTGAAGAACTCACTACTGATAAATTCCGATTTGCAAACGGAAATAGAGAACTTAGAATTTTTGGTGTATCAACATTTGGTCCCGCAAGATTAATTGGTACTCTTGAGAAGACAAATGTTACTAATAAAGTAAAAAATTCTATTAAAACAAATTCCATTATTGTTAATAAGTCTAAGTTAGTATCTTCTGGTATTGGATCAACAACTCTAGATGATGGATTGACTTATGGAAATTATGGATATGGATTAAGAGTACAGGATAGAGATATTTGTCTTTTAGAACCAGATGTTGTTAAAGTTTATGGTGTATTTGAGTCTTCTGACACATCTGTTGCAGATCTCCCATCATTAACATTATTCAATTTAAGTGGTCCTACTGGAACTGTAGGTGATTTTGTAATTGGTGAACACATTACTGGTGAGACCAGTGGTGCAATTGCTGTCTATGTTGAATTAGCAAATTCTCAAACTGCAAACATTGTATACCTGAATGAACTTACATTTGAGAACAATGAAAATATTATAACAAGTTCTTCTGGAATTACTGCCACTATTCAGTCTATTGAAGAGGGTGATGAAAATATTCTTTCCAGATATACTTTAGATTCTGGTCATAGAGATACAATTCTTGATTATTCTCGTCTTATAAGGAAACCAGGTACTAAAGATCCTAGAAGAAGTCTTAGAGTTATATTCGAGTCTGCAGAGTATAGTGATTCTACTGAGGGAGATATTACTACAATCTCATCTTATGGTCAATTTGATTATTGTGATCTTCCTCTATTAAAAGAAGGATTAAGACTTACAGATGTATTAGATATCAGACCACGAGTAAAAACATTCGATCCTTCAAACACATCAGTATCTCCATTTGAATTTAGTGCAAGAGAATTCTCAGATGGCACTAATTCTGCTAAAAACATTCTTGCGTCTGATGAGTCCATTAGACTTACTTATTCGTACTATCTACCTAGAATTGATAAAATTTATTTCAATCCAGATGGTGGATTCCAATTAATTAAAGGTGTTCCTAGTGAAAATCCTCTTCCACCATTACCAATTGAAGATTGCTTAGAAGTTGGTACAATTGCACTTCCACCATATATTTGCAATGCAGAGAATCTTCAAGTTTCTCTGAAGTCACATAAGAGATATCGTATGCAAGATATCTCATTACTGGAAGATAGAATTAAAACTCTTGAGTACTACACAGCACTCTCTTTGTTAGAAGCAAAGACAGAATCTTTGAATATTGCAGATGATGCTGGACTTACTAGATTTAAGTCTGGTATTTTTGTAGATAATTTTACAACTACAAGAAATCAACTTAAAACTAATAAAGTAACTAACTCTATTGATCCAGTTAATCTTGAATTGAGACCAACACACTTCACCACAGAAGTGGATATGCTTATTGGTTCTAGATCCTTAATTGGTATTGGAACAACATCTGCAAATAGTGCAAGCACTGCCGATGTTACTGACATTATTGGTTCAAATTACAGAAGAACTGGTCAACTTGTTACTACTGATTATCAAGAAAGACTAAGTATTCAACAAAATTTTGCAACTAGAGTTGAGAATGTAACTCCATATCTTGTCGTAACTTACACTGGTAATATTGTATTATTCCCAACATCTGATATTTGGATTGATCAGGTAAGGTTAGCGCCACAAAGAATCGAAGTTGATGATTATACTCAAACTAGACTTCAATTAGAATTTGCTGGATACGATGCTCAAAGCGGTCTTGGTCCAGTTCGTTGGGGAGCATGGGCAACTACTTGGACAGGATCTAGTACTTCCTCTTCAAGTAATACTGTCCAAACAGGATCTTCCTCAAGAAACAATGGAAGTGCTATTGTAACCACGAATAACTTCCAAACCACAACCACAACCACAACTACTAGAACTGGTACTTCAACTAGATCTGGTGAGAGACTTAGAGTTTCTGAAGTCACTGAAACAATAAACGAAGGTGATAGAGTTGTAAGCACTGACGTGATTCCATTCATGAGATCACGTAATGTTGAATTTACTGGAAGAAGATTTAAACCAAGAACAAGACTTTATGGATTCTTTGACGGTATTGATGTAAACAGATTTATTGTTCCTAAACTGATTGAAATTAGAATGATCAGTGGTGCATTCTCTTCTGGTCAGATTGTCAATGGCAGAATGCCAACTAGTGTGACTCCAGGTGCAGCTGCATCACCAACAATTTCATTCAGAGTTGCTAACTCCAATCATAAGTATGGTCCAATCAGTTCTCCAACTGATGTGTTTACAACAAGTCCATATGATGAGAATTATACAATTCCAGCACAATACTCTAGTTCTTCTATTATTTTAAACGTTGATACAAGATCTCTTGCAGAAAGCAATCAGTCGCTGTATCGCGGATGGATTAGATCTGGAATGCGTCTCAGAACGAGCACTGCTGAAGCAGAAGTAACTAACGTAAGATTATTTACAGATCAAGTTGGTACTGTCATAGGTTCCTTCTTTATTCCAGATCCAACTCCACCAACAAATCCATCATTTGAGGTTGGTACTAAAGTATTCCGTTTAACAAGCAATCCCACAAATAGTCAGATTGTTGGTCTTACAGATACATCTGGTTCTGAATCTTACTTTGCTTCTGGAACACTGAATAATGTTCAAGAAACAATTAGATCTACAAGAAAAGCTAGGTTTGACAGAGTTCCTGCTCAAGAGTCTATTCCTGCTACCGATGTTCAAGTTACAACTTCCACAACAAATAGTAGCAGCACTAGCGTAACTCCTCTGCCACCACCACCTCCACCGCCACCACCGCCACCATCTCCACCACCAAGACCAACACCACAACCTCCTCCACGGAGACCAAATCCACCTTCACCACGGAGACCACCCCCACCTCCAACACCACCAAGGCGTCCACCTCCACCACCACGGAGACCGCCCAGAAGACCACCCAGAAGACCTCCCAGAAGACCAAGGCGTCCGCCCCCACGCAGACCACCCCGTCGTAGAGGTAAGGATCCGCTTGCACAGTCTTTCAGTGTATCGGAGACTCCAGGACAATTTGTAACTGAGATTGAAGTTTTCTTCAGAACTAAAGATCCAGTTTTACCAGTCATTATTCAACTGAGACCAATGATTGCGGGTGTACCATCTGAGCAGATTTATCCGTTCGGTGAAGTTATCCTCGATCCTGATGATGTAATTGAAAGTTTTGATGCATCTGAACCTACTCGGATTGTATTCCCTGCTCCAGTTTATCTCTCTGGAGAGACTGAGCACGCAATCGTTCTTCTGTCAAATTCCAATCAATATACTGCTTGGATTTCCAGAATGGGTGAGGTTGATGTAAGCACACTGCTGCAACCAGAATCTAGACAGGTTGTTGTTTCTGCACAACCACACTTAGGTTCTCTGTTCAAATCTCAGAATGGATCTACTTGGAATCCAAGTCAATATGAAGATCTTAAGTTTAATCTCTATACCGCAGAGTTTGAAGAGACTGCAACTATCTCCTTCTTTAACCCAGAGTTAGGAAGAGGTAACAATCAAATTGCAACTCTCGTTAAAGACTCTCTTGAGTTTGAATCTAAGAAGATAAAGATCGACACCAGTGACATTATTGATACTACTGCACTTGTCTTTGGTAACACTATTGTTCAAAAAGAAACAAATGCTAGAGGTGATTATGTCGGTGTTGGTGGATCTGCAACAGGAGATCTCACTATAGTTAATGCAGGTATTGGTTATACACCTTCTGATGGTAATCAGTTTACATTTACTAATGTTGCTCTGAAGACATTCAGTGGAACTGGAAGAAATGCTACTGCTGATATCACCATTGGTGCTGTTGGTGCTGTAAATGGTGTTGCTATTGCAGCAACAATCAACTCTGGTGGTTCTGGTTATCAAGTTGGTGATGTATTCAGCGTTGAATCCATAGGTAATGATCAACTTGGAAGAAATCTGCAATTGTCTCTTGGACAAATTACAGGATCTAATGAGTTGATTCTAGACAATGTTCAAGGTGAGTTTGTAGTTAACGTTGCTAAACCACTTCAGTACGTAAGTCCTTCCACAGGAATTACTACAATGGTATCTACTGGTGGATCAGATATCTCGATTTCCGACTTCACACTTACATCTCCTCGTGAAGATGGATTGCATATTCAGGTTAATCATAAAAACCATGGTATGCACGCTACCACAAACATTGTGAGAATTAGCGGTGTGGCACCAGATAGTAAAGCAACTACTATTACTGCAGAATATACAAATTCTGCTTCTGGAGCAATTAGTATTGCCAATACAGCTGGATTTGAAACATTTGAAAATGTATCTGTTGGTTCCACAAACCCAGGTTATGCAATTCTTGACGATGAAATTGTCTCTTACACTGGAGTATCTGCTGGTCAATTAACTGGTATTACTAGAGGAGTTGATAATACCGATTCCTTTACATATCCAGTCAATTCTCAGATTGCTAAGTATGAGATTAATGGATTCTCTCTGAGACGTATTAACACAGATCATAGTCTATCTGATGCATTAGGAACTAGACCTATTACTTTAGATAGTTACAATATCAGAGTTAATACTTCTACCAATGGAACAGACAGAAGCACTGGTACTGGATTTGGTAAGTTATATGCTACTAGCTCCAAGTCTGCAGGTGGTTCTCAAATCTTAGCTACTCAAAACATTCAGTATGAAGCAGTAAGACCAATTGTCCAAACAATGACTCTGCCAGGATGTGATGTCAAAGCATCTATTCGCGGCATTACTGCTACTAGTATTGACGGTAACGAAATCTCCTTCGTGGAGACAGAAGATACCCCAATCAATCTGGGAGAGGATACATACTTACCAGAACCTAGATTGATTGCTTCTAGAGTAAATGAAGTTGCTAAGAATACAACTCAACCTGGTAATAAGTCAATGGAACTTACGTTCACATTGAGTACTGCCAATGCACACGTCTCTCCAGTTATTGACCTTGATCGAGTTGGTATGATTCTTATCTCTAACAGAGTTAATGCACCAATCACCGACTATGCAAATGATGCTAGAACAGCATCTCTTGCAGAAGATCCAACAGCATTTATCTATGCCAACACACCAGTTGAACTCGAAAATGCTGCAACTTCGATCAAAGTTCTCCTCTCTGGATATGTAAATACATTTGGGGACATTAGAGCGTTCTATTCTATCAGCAATACTGCTGATCCAGATCCTCTCTACTATCCATTCCCAGGTGCTAAGAACCTTGATGTTAATGGCAAAATCATTGATTTTGCTAAGTGTGATGGTTCTTCTGACAAAGTTGTTCCAAAAACAGATGTTCTCGCATCTGATAGTGCCGACCTGGTATTCAGAGACTATGAATTTAGTATTGATAACTTACCAGAGTTTAAGTACTTTACCATTAAACTGGTTGGAACATCTACAAATCAAGCATATCCTCCAAGAATCAAGGATCTGAGAGTAATTGCATTAGCATAATATGGCAGACGACAAAAAACGTTATTTGAAAGTTGAAGGACATAGTTATCTCGTAAGAGATACTATGTCCAATGCAATTATCAATCAAAACCAAGCTGAGTACAACCAGTACAAACAGCTCAGAAAAATAAAAGATAAAGAACAAGAAAGACTTGACAAACTTGAAAATGATTTGGGTGAATTAAAAGATCTTTTGAGGCAACTATTAGACAAAGGTCAGTAAAATGGCAACACCAGCATCTAGACAAGGATTAATAGATTACGCTAAAAGGCAGTTGGGTGCTCCTGTCTTAGAGATTAATGTTGCCGATGAACAAATTGATGATATAATTGACGATTCTCTTCAATATTTTTATGAGAGACACTTTGATGGTGTTATTCAAACTTTCTTAAAGTATGAAGTAACACAAGAGGATATTGATAGAGCAAGGGCAACTACAGGTGGTGTCGGTATTGCAACTACTTCTGCTACAGATAGTGCAGGAAGAAATTTTAACTTCTTTGAGACTAATAATTACATTCAAGTCCCACCACAAATTTTAGGAATCAATAAGGTATTTGCATTTGAGGGATCTAGCAGTCTGTCAAGTGGTATGTTCAATATCAAATATCAACTATTCCTCAATGATGTGTATTATTGGGGATCTACTGAATTATTGACTTATTCTATGGTGAAAAGATATCTGTCTGATATCGACTTCTTATTGACAACTCAGAAGCAAATAAGATTTAACCAAAGACAGGATCGTCTGTATATGGATATGGACTGGGGTTCTGTTACTCCTGGTCAATTTTTAGTTATTGATTGTTACAGATTACTTGATCCAAATGATTCTCCAAGAGTATGGAGTGACTCATTCCTCAAAAAATATGTTACTGCAGCACTTAAAAAGCAGTGGGGTCAGAACTTAATTAAGTTCCAAGGAGTAAAACTTCCAGGAGGAACCGAATTAAACGGAAGACAAATATATGATGACGGTGTAAACGAATTAAATGCTCTAATGGAGAAGAGTTCTTCCACATACGAACTTCCACCTTTAGATATGATCGGTTAATAATATGGCGTTAAATCCATTTTTTCTCCACGGATCTTCAGGAGAACAAAATTTAATTCAAGATTTAGTTAACGAACAGTTGAAGATGTTCGGGGTAGAGGTTTACTATCTTCCAAGAGTCTTTGTAAATGAAAAGACTGTAATGGAGGAGGTATCAAACTCTGAGTTCAGTGCTGCAATTCCTTTAGAAGCTTACATAGATACTTACGAAGGATTTAGTGGAGCAGGGACCTTACTCTCAAAGTTTGGTGTTCAGGAAGTTGACGATTTAACAATTGTCATATCAAAAGAAAGATATGAGGTTGTTGTTGAATCTCAAGCAGCTCTAATAGACAAAACAAAGTTAACTAGTAGACCAAAAGAGGGTGATTTAATTTATTTTCCACTTGGTGATAGATTATTTGAGATTAAATACGTTGAGCATGAGAAACCTTTTTGGCAACTTCAAAAAAATTATGTCTATGAACTTAGACTAGAATTGTTTGCATACAATGATGAAGAGATTGATACTGGTATCTCTGAAATTGATGATAATACTGTAGACGCTGGATACATCCAAACATTTAATATGGTTGGTATTGGGTCCACTGCAAAAGCAGTAACAACTCTCGTTCCAAGTGGTGCTGTTAGAAATATTATCGTATCTAGAAGAGGACATGGATACGAAGAGATTCCTAGGGTTGCAATTACTTCAGCACCAAGTGGTGGAGTCACTGCTGTTGGTATAGCATCAATGTTCTATGGAATTATTGACCTCTGTGACCCAAGTCCAGATAGGGGAAGAGTTCAAAAAGTTGAGATGGCAAATGTTGGATCTGGATATACTGTAAAACCAAAAGTTACTTTCCATTCTCAAACAGGACAAGGAGCATATGCAGTTGCAAACTTATCAGATAACGCTGTTGGTATTATAACAATTACTAGTGGTGGTAGTGGATATATTGGTATACCAACCGTCACCGCTGTTGCTCCTGGAATTGCAAGCACTACAATAAACGCAAAACTCAGTGCAAGAATTAATACTCTTGGTCAAGTTACTGAAATTGTAGTTGAAGACGCTGGTGGTTACTTTGAAGGAGTTCCAGAACTTGTAATTGCTGGACCAACACAAACCGTTGGTTATGGAACATATCTAACAAACGAAGATGTTGTTGGATCTCAAAGTGGTGCTACGGCAAGAGTTAAGTCCTGGAATGCTGTAACTCAAATATTAAAACTGGGTGATATAAAAGGTAGTTTTGTTTCTGGAGAGGCAATTACTGGACAATCTAGTGGAGCAGCGTATGCAAATATTGACCTAAATAAATTTAACATTCCAGAAGATGGTTTCGCACAGAACGACACCATTGAAAAAGAAGCAGACGCTATTCTTGACTTTAGTGAATCTAATCCATTTGGTAATCCTTAGGAGATAAACAATGTTTGATCATTTTTACCATCAGATCTTTAGAAAGACTGTTATTGCGTTTGGAACACTTTTTAATGGTGTTACAATCAAAAGAGATGATGGTGAAATCATTGAGGTTCCTCTTGCATATGGTCCAACTCAAAAGTTTTTAGCGAGATTAGAGCAACAACCAAATTTAAATAAACCAGTTCAAATTAGTCTCCCCAGAATGTCATTTGAGTTCTCTGGGGTTTCTTATGATTCTGATAGGAAGTTAGCAGGAACTCAGGCGTTTACAACAGCATTAAAATCGGATAAAAGGGAGATACGTAAAATGTATCATCCTGTTCCATATAATATGTCATTTGATTTATCAATCATGACATTGCTAAATGATGATGCTCTGCAAATTGTTGAACAAATACTTCCATACTTTCAACCAAATTTTAATCTAACCATAGATTTAGTCGAAGCTATTGGTGAGAAAAGAGATATTCCAATTACCTTAGATTCTGTATCATTTGTTGATAATTATGAGGGAGATTATACCTCTAGAAGAGTTTTATTATATACCTTAAAGTTTACCGCAAAAACATATTTGTTTGGTCCCGTACCAGACAGCAAAGGAGATATTATCACAAGAGTCTCTATTGGTGTTGCTGGTGGAGATCCAAGTCCAGATGCAAAGAGAGATTTGGTATATACCAAACCAATTGCAACTAAAGCATATAACGATAATGTTATTACAAATCTAAGTAAAGACATTATTGCAGGAGAGGCATTGTTAATTGTAGACGATGCAACTAATTTACCTGCAAGGTCTTACATTACTATAGATAATGAAACCATCTATATTAAAGAAAAAACTAATAATGAACTTACTGTGATTAGAGGACAATATCGAACTAAGGCGGTTGACCATGTTGGTGGTGCTGCAATCTTGTTAATAACAGAGGCAGATAATGACAATATTGAGTCTGGTGATGACTTTGGATTTAGTGGGTAATTGTTATGAAGGATAAATTTAAGGATCTTAATGATACGTTTGATGTGGAAGCAGAAATTGTAAAACCAGAGAAAGAAGAGAGGAAGGAGATAACAAAACCTTCAGAATCTGAAGATGTCACTAAAGATTATGAATATACGAGAGGTAACCTATATTCTATTATCGAAAAGGGACAAGAGGCGTTGGATACTGCATTAGAACTTGCTCAAGATAGTGGACAAGCAAGACAATTTGAAGTAGTTGGGCAGTTAATTAAAAATGTTGCAGATGCAACAGACAAATTGCTTGATCTTCAGAAGAAGTTAAAGGATTTAGATGCTGACGAAAAAGGTCCTACAAATGTGACTAATAATGCAATGTTCTTCGGGTCCACTGCAGAGTTATCAAAGATGCTCAAGCAGCAAGCTAAAAATCTGAACGAAGATAAATAGAAAAAAAGTGTTTTCTAGAGATGCCTAGTTTTGAAATCAACCCTAACGCGAAGAAGGGTTCCGAGAGAGATAAGAAACTCCAGA
>Ga0213858_10001658_pt1 | contig 10661 bp, 3 predicted proteins | sample PICome_FD_160122 | JGI IMG/M metagenome (GOLD analysis project Ga0213858, IMG submission 160122) | Coastal seawater microbial communities near Pivers Island, North Carolina, United States - PICO245 | ecosystem: Environmental > Aquatic > Marine > Coastal | place: USA: North Carolina | collected... | reverse complement strand
GCGGCTGAAAGGTCCAAATTACCATCGGGGCTAAAGATCAGTATTTTCAACGATCAGTCCTATTACACCCGGGAGGAGGTAAATAACCTGGAAAACAGCATTATTTCAGGGATGATACTGGTCGTAGTGGTCTTACTGTTTTTCCTGGGTCTTCGAAATGCCCTGTTTGTGGGACTGGCGATACCGATATCCATGCTTACCGGGATTTTATGGTTGAATATTACGGGCGTATCTCTAAATATCATGGTCTTATTCGCACTGATATTAGCACTGGGTTTATTGGTAGATAATGCTATCGTGGTAGTAGAGAATATTTTCCGTTATATGTCTGATGGTTATTCCGGACGGGACTCTGGAAAATTTGGAACCGGAGAGGTGGCGCTGCCTATTATTGCTTCTACGGCAACAACACTTGCTGCTTTTATTCCCTTGCTGTTCTGGCCCGGGGTAATGGGTGAATTTATGAAATATTTTCCGATTACCCTGATCATCGTTCTTTCCTCTTCTCTCTTTGTGGCCCTGGTCATCAACCCTGTTTTTACCTCCCGTCTGATGAAAATTGACCAGAAAGCGGATGAGCGATCGCAGCGACTCAGAAAACGGAATAATATTCTGATTGGATCACTCATTCTTGCGGTCTTATCGATATTGACGCACTTTAGTGGCATATTCTGGATGCGAAACCTGCTGGGTATTGCCATTGTGGTGAGTTTGCTGAATTACTTTATTCTTCGACCGGGTTCTTTCTATTTTCAAAATAGAGGAATCCCGGTTTTGGAAAAGGGCTATCATCTTTTTATTAAGGGAGCTTTAAAATATCCGGCATTGATTTTTTCAGGTACGATAGGCTTGCTGTTCGGGTCTATAATTCTTTTGGGGATTTTTACGCCTAAACTTGAATTTTTCCCCACTACCGAACCACTCTACATTAATACTTTTGTTGAATTACCTATGGGCACGGATATTGAAAAGACGAATGAAATAGTAAAACAACTGGAAGCCAAACTGGATGAAACGCTTGAGCCTTATGCACCTATTGTAGAATCTGTTCTTACCCAGATCGGAGAAAATACAGCAGATCCTTCGGGTTTCCCTGAGCCCGGTGTTACACCCCATAAAGCCCGGATCTCTGTAGCTTTTGTCCCGATGAAACAAAGAGGAAAGTTGTCAACAGTAAAGGCAATGGAGGATATTCGAAAAGCATTAAGGGGGTTTCCGGGGGTTGAAATTACAGTGGATAAAAACCAGGATGGTCCTTCTTCAGGCAAACCTGTTAATCTGGAGATTATCGGTGAGGAGGTGGATGAACTGGTCGTTATTGCCGAGGAAGTAAAAAATTATATCAATGCCCAGAGCGTTCCCGGTATTGAAGAATTAAAACCGGACGTAAGACTGGGCAAACCCGAGCTATCCGTATTTATTGACAGAGAGGCGGCCCGACGATATGGTATTTCTACTTTTGCTATTGCAGACGGTATCCGAACAGCAGTCTATGGCAAGGAAGTTTCCAGATTCAAAGATGGAGAAGAGGACTATCCTATTTTCATCAGACTGGATGAAAAATACAGAAATAATATTGATGACATTCTAAATCAGAAAATAACCTTCCGAAACCAGGCTACCGGGCGAATCAGCCAGGTACCCATTTCTGCAGTGTCAAAAATAGCTTTTAATGCGACTTACAGTTCTATTAAAAGAAAAGATGAGCAGCGGATGGTCGCACTGGCTTCCAATGTAACAGAAGAAGGTAATGCCAATGAAATTGTAGCAGAACTAAAGGAAGTGCTGAAGGATTATCCTTTTCCGGAAGGAATTACCTGGGAATTTACCGGCGAACAGGCCCAACAGGCAGATGATGTTGGCTTCTTATCTACCGCCTTTTATATCGCTATTTTTGGAATATTTATCATTATTGTAGCCCAGTTTAATTCTATTTATTCTCCTTTTATCATTATTTTATCCATATTATTCAGTACAATTGGTGTCTTTTTGGGTTATATATTTACCGGTATGACCTTTAATATCGTTTTTTCAGGGGTGGGCATCATCTCGCTGGCCGGTATTGTGGTGAATAATGCAATTGTTTTAATAGACTACATTAATTTGGTGATTAAGCGAAAAAGAGAGGAACTGGGACTTAAAGACATGCTTGAAATGGATAAGGCGGTCGTAAAGGACTGTATTATTCAGGGAGGAGCGACCCGATTGCGACCCGTATTGTTGACAGCGATTACTACGATATTGAGTTTAATTCCTCTCGCAATGGGTATTAATATTAACTTCACAACCCTGATTACCAATCTGGATCCCCAGTTTTTTGTAGGGGGGGATAATACTGCCCTGTGGGGACCCATGGCCTGGACGGTTATTTTTGGGCTTGTGTTTTCTACATTCCTGACTCTTATCGTCATACCTGTCATGTACTGGTTGGCTTATAGAATGAAATACGGTATCAATCGATTGTTTTTTAGAAAAAAACAGGTTTCCGGAAGAGTGGATGTGGAAATGGCCTGATACTTTTTATTGAGGGGAAAACTGTTTTTTCCCCTCAATAAAAACTTCTTTATCTATCCGAAACGTGGAGAAGGCGCGAGACTCAGAAAGAAAGGAGCAGAAAGGTTTTTCCTGTTTTACAAAAAAACAACTTGCTTTTATGTGAAATTTATTAATATCTTTGCTTTCGAATTCCTGTTTTAAAAAACCGCTGAAAATAGTTCACAGCTTCTAACCTAAATCGGTTAAATTTATGTTAAGAACCAAATTAAACGGGAATTAAGATCATATTATTATTACATTGGCAGTATATTTGATACTTTATTTAGCAAATCTTTTTATTTAACTTTCCAAAATCACTGGTCTATAGAGCATAAACTTTACACTTAACATTTTAATAGATAATTCCATTCATTAAAATACGATAAGTATGCAAGTTATGCCGCTTAATGACCAGCAGCTTATTGCCGAATATCTTAACGGTAATGAGCGAGCCTTTGAAGATCTACTTTCCAGACACAAGGAAAAAATTTACACTTCCATTTATCTTTTTGTAAAAGATCAATCGCTTGCTGAAGATATTTTTCAGGAGGTATTCATCAAAATTATTGATACCCTGCGTAAAGGTAAATACAATCATGAAGGCAAGTTTGTACAATGGGCCTTGCGTATTTCCTATAATATGTGTGTAGATTACTTCCGTCGGTCTAAAAGACGCCCCAAGGTTTCTCCGACTGATACCTTTGATATTTTCGATGTGCTTCAGAATTCTGAGCCCAATGCAGAGCAGACGATTATCAAAAGTCAAACGCACGATAAGATCAGAAAACTGGTTGACCAATTGCCGGCAGAACAGCGGGAAGTAGTAATTCTGCGACATTATGCAGATATGAGCTTCAAAGAAATTGCCAAATTAACCAGAGTAAGTATTAATACTGCTTTAGGTCGAATGCGGTATGCACTGATCAACATCCGAAAAATGGTTGAAGAAAGAGAAGTTAGTTTGCTCCAGTAGTATTTTTCACCCCTAAAACCCCTATGGGCGCCGCCGCAGGGGCCGACCATTATCATCCAATTTATTTGGTCACCCTACTTATTCACTCCGAATATAAATTAAACGACTTCTAAGAATTTCCCAAAATAATCGATTTATTCGTGGAACCTTCTGCAAATTCTTGCAGAAGGTTCTTTCTGTTTTATGAACGCAAGATTTAATTTTAGATTTATTGTTATATTGCACAATCAAATAGGTAAACCCTACTTATCCGAAATTCATTTAATGGTCTTTTGACACCATATCCCAGCCGCTGTTCGTTTATCTCTCCATTAAATCCTTCTCAGCGGTCATGAAAGTCTTAAACAAGGTGCATTTAAATATTAGGTGTACTTGAATATAATCAGCTACTTTTAAAATTTCCCAAAAAAGCTTTCCAGATATGATTAGATATTCATTTGGGATTTTCATTCTCCTGCTGCTTTCTTCCTGTGCTAATTATAGATTAAATATTGTCGATACAGAGCAAGCTCCTTTTTCTCCTCAGGGAGTGCCTGTACATACCATGTATCTAATCGGTGATGCCGGCAATGCCAAAAAAGGGAAACCTGTGCCACCTGCCTTACAACTTTTAAAAGAGAAACTGGATCAGGCAACAGAAAACAGCTCGGTTGTATTTTTGGGGGATAATATCTACCCGGATGGAATGGCTCCCAAAAGAGAGGTGGCAGAACGGGAAAAAGATGTTTACCGCCTCGATGCACAGCTGAATACGCTCAAAGATTTTAAAGGCAGACCCTTTTTTGTAGCAGGGAATCACGATTGGGCGAAATGGGGACTGGATGGCGTGCAGCGACAGGAAAAATACATCGAAAAAACGCTTGATCGGGGAGATGTTTTTGTGCCTGATGCAGGTTGTGGTGATCCTAAAGAAATAGAAATTAATGAAAACCTGGTTATTCTGGCTATTGATTCACAATGGTTTTTGCAGGACTGGAAAGGAGAAACTGAAATCAACGATGGTTGTGAAGTTAAAAACCGTTTTGTTTTTAATAAATGGTTTGAGGAAGCCTTGAAAGCCAATCGCAACAAGAATGTGGTTATTGTCTTACATCATCCGTTATATTCCAACGGCCCTCACGGAGGCTTCGATACTCCGAAAGAGCATCTCTTTCCCCTCACCCAATTATATCCCGAACTGTATATTCCGCTACCGGTAATTGGTACCATTGGCTCCTTTATGCGAACCATGGTCGGAATTCCTCAGGATCTGGCACATCCTGATTATAAAGAACTAAAAAGGGGTTTGCTGGCAGGTGCCAATAAGAACGGTAATTTTATCTTCGCTTCAGGGCATGAACATTCCCTGCAATATTTTGAAAAAAACGGACACCAATTTATTGTAAGTGGCTCAGGCTCTAAAAAAAGTCCGGCGAAAACAGGAAATGGAGCTGAATTTGCTTACGGTCAATATGGTTTTTGCCAACTCGATTTTTATGAAGATGGTAGCGTTTATATGAAATTCTGGGTAGCTTATGAGGACCAGCCCGGGAAAGTAGTCTTTCAGAAAAAAATAAAAGATGCACTTCCCAGTACAGGTGCCGAGGTTCCTACTCAATTTCCGGAATTCGACAAAGGGGAAGAGGAAGTGATTTTTCCTTTAACTGCTAAAAATTTTGAGAAAGGTAATTTCGGAAGAAATCTCTGGGGAGATCATTACCGGGATGCTTACCGACAAACGGTTACCGTGCCTACTTTAGACCTGAGTACCTTCAGAGGAGGTATGACGCCGGTGAAAAGAGGAGGAGGATATCAGACCAATTCTCTGAGAATTATTGACCCCAAAGGGCAACAATTTGTAATGCGATCCTTGGATAAGGATGAATCTCGTATCGTACCTTACCCGTTCAATGAATCTTTTGTTGTTGATATTTTTCGGGACAACTTCAGTGCAGCTCACCCAATGGCAGCTATTACACTTCCTGAAATGGCAGATGCTGCAGGCGTTTACCATACTAACCCAAAAATTGTTTATGTATCCAAACAGCCGGCATTGGGTGCCTATAATGATTTATTTGGTGGCGGACTATACCTGCTCGAAGAGCGTCCGGCTAAGGATTGGAGTGAATTGGCCAGCTTTGGCAATTCCCAAAAAATCATCAGCACTTACGATGTGCTGGAAAACCTTACTAAAAACCATAATCACAAAATAGATCAGGCTGCTACGGTTCGTGCCCGTTTGTTTGATTTGCTGATCGGTGACTGGGATCGTCACGATGATCAGTGGCGATGGGCCAGCTTTAAAGAAGAAGATAAGACGATTTACCGACCGATTCCCCGCGACAGAGACCAGGTTTATAGTAAATACGACGGACTCTTGTTTAGTGTATTGCGGTATACCATTCCCTTCATGAAGCAGTTGCGGAAGTACGATGCTAAAATACCGCTCAACAAAGTTAAATGGGTGAATTACCATTCCCGCCACTTTGACAAAACATTTATGACCGAAGGAAACTGGGAAGTATGGGAAGAGGCAGCCCGACATATTCGTGGCAATGTGACGGACGAGATCATTGAAGCGGCCATCAAAAAATGGCCAAAAGAGGTGTATGACATTGACGGACCGGAAACCATCCGGGTACTTAAGCAGAGAAGAGACGATATAATGGATTATGCCCGGGCGCTTTATGATTATCTCTCTCAGAAAGTTGATGTGCTGGGTACGGAAAAAAGAGATTATTTCCTGGTAGAAAGGCTGGATGATGAGCATACCCGGGTTGTTATGATGGACACCAATAAAAAAGGAGAAAAAGAAGAAACGCTATACGAGAGAATATTCAAAACCAGCGAAACAAATGAAGTAATGCTTTATGGTTTTGGTGGGGAGGATATCTTTGAGGTCACAGGAAATGTTCGAAAAGGAATCCTGATCCGGGCCATCGGTGGTCTGGATGAAGATACTTTTATAGATAATTCCAGGGTTTCTGGTGGCTCGAGAAAAACGATTATCTATGATGCACTCGAAGAAAAGAGTGAACTGGAACTGGGGCCGGAAAGCAAAAATAAAATTTCGGATCGGCCTGAATTTAATCAGTATAATCACAGAGCCTGGGATTATGAAATGGATTGGGCTATGCCATTGATAAAATTGGGAGGCAATCCGGATGATGGCTTTTTGATAGGAGGTAGCGCTACCTTTACCAAATATGGCTTCAAAAAAGATCCTTATGCCTCTGTTCATACTATCGGAGGACAAGTGGCTGTAGCAACCGGTGCTTTTGCACTCCACTATACCGGTGAATGGATCGATGTTTTCAATAAATGGGAATTCCTTTTTGATACAGAATTGAGGGGCCCCTTATATGCTCGAAATTTTTATGGAATCGGAAATGAATCAGTTAATGATGAAGATGAACAAGGGGACAACTACCACCGGGTAAGGCATCGTATGTACAGTTTTTATCCGGCTTTTAAAAAACGATTTCCCGGACAAAGCGGTGGATTCTTCTTTGGTCCTTTACTGGAGCTAAGTCAGGTGAAACGTACAGGCGGACGATTTATAGACGACATAGGGGATAGCCTTGCTAAAGAAGTATTTGACAACCAGATTTTTGCCGGTGCCCAAATGGGAATTAACTATGCGAACCTGGACGTCGTTGGACTACCCAACAGAGGAATTGATTTTAATGCCAATCTTAGTTACCGGGCTAATACCGCAGGTATTACCAATGACTTTGTTGCGCTTAAATCTTCTTTCTCCATTTATCAGAACATCGGAAGCCCAGGCAGGTTTACTCTGGCAACCCGGGTAGGAATTCATCATAATTTCACCAATGATTTTGAATTCTATCAGGGGGCTGTCCTGGGAGGAAACGGACCGGATGCCAACCTCCGGGGTTTTCGAAGGGACCGCTTTAACGGGCGAACTGCCTTTTTTCATAATATTGATGCCCGCCTAAAGTTATTTGATGTCAAAACCAAAGCACTGCCCTTTTCGCTGGGGGTCTTCGGCGGATTTGACTATGGCCGGGTGTGGGTAGATGGCGAAGAATCAGACAAGTGGCACAGAGGCATCGGAGGAGGTATCTTTTTTGCGCCTTTTGATATCTTTGCGATCAATCTTTCCTATTTCAGAGGAGATGATGAGTTTAATCGGTTTAGCTTTGGTGGCGGATTTTTCTTCTAGTTCTAGTAACCTACTGACCGACCATCAAAACTACGTGAATCGGCGGCCCCGTAAATTAATTCATTTTCATAATCGATGAAAATGCCCATCGCCCGTCCCTGAGATTCCCGGAAGCGGATTTTATGTCCCATCATTTCGTACATTCTTCTGGTATCTGGACTGAACCCCATTTTTTCAAATGAGGTAATATCCGGTAACCACTGATGGTGAATTCGCGGTGCTTCGATAGCCTGGGCTATATTCATTTTATGATCGATCACATTGAGAATTACCTGTAGAGTAGTGTTAATGATGGTTCTTCCTCCGGGACTTCCAATCACGATAACCGGTTTGCCGTCTTTTGCGACAATTGTAGGAGACATACTGGAAAGCATCCTCTTTTGAGGGGCAACCAGGTTTGGTTTTGTTCCTATTAAACCTCTTTTGGTCGTCTTTCCGGGAATAGGATTAAAATCACCCATTTCATTATTGAGCAGAAAACCTGCCCCTTCAACGGTTATTCGAGAGCCATAACCGTACTCCAATGTATAGGTCAGGGCAACTGCATTGCCTTCTTTATCTACTACGGAAAAATGAGTAGTTTCTTCGCTTTCCGCATAAATCCTGTTTCGGTTGAAGGCAGAAGAGTCACTTTCCATGGCTTTAAACCAGTCAATGGATGGTCTGAGCATAGAAGCATAGGATTTGGAAATCAATTGATCGACCGGCATATCCGGATTGAACAAAGGATCACCCAAATGTTCTGCTCTGTCGGCAAAGGCAATTCGCATGACTTCTGTTAAAATATGAAGGTAGAGGGCGGAGTTGTGTCCCAATTGCGATAAATTGAAGCCTTCCAGGATATTAAGCATTTCCACGACGGCTATGCCTCCGGAACTGGGTGGCGGCATTCCATAAACATCATAACCTTTATAATTTCCTCTGATAGCCGGTTGCTCAGTTGGTTCATAGGCTTCCAGGTCAGCTTCAGTGATTAAACCATTATGTTGTTTTATAAAGTCGGCGATCAATCTGGCTGTTTTACCTTTATAAAAACCATCTCGTCCTTCTTTTTGGATACGCTTGAGTGTGGCTGCCAGTTCTGGCTGTTTCCATAACTCTCCCGGTTCATAAAGCTGACGCCCATTCTTTAAAAAGCATTTTTTGGTGGCGGCATAAAGGGGATCTGTTTCCTCTTGCATACGTTTTAAAAAGCCCTGCATCGCCCAGGTGGATGGGAAACCCTTTTCAGCCAGGTCAATCGCAGGCTGTAACAGATCTTTCCAGGGTAGTTTCCCCATTTTCTGGTGTGCAGCCCAGAGACCGGCTACTGTGCCGGGAACACCCACGGACAGTGGACCTCTATGATTGGAATTGTCCTTTATTTTTCCGTTTTCATCCAGGAACATTCGCTCGGTAGCTTTCATAGGAGCTTTTTCCCTGAAATTGAAGGTTGTAGATGATCCGTCAGCTCCGTGATAAACCAAAAAGCCGCCCCCACCTATATTACCTGCTGATGGTAGCGTTACGGCCAGCGCAAAAGCGGTAGCTACAGCAGCGTCAATGGCGTTTCCTCCTTTTTTCAGGACTTCTGTACCGGCATTTGAACCCAGGAAGTGGCTACTAACGACCATTCCGCTTTTGGCAGGTACAGGAATTCTGCCTGACTGTGCATGGAGAGACAGGCTAATGCTAAAGAACAAAAGTAAAAAAGGTAGAATTCGATTCATTATTATCATTTTGAGCAAGGTTATTCTTTTTCTTCTCCGGCTACTACTCCCTCCCAATCGGGATCTGCAGCTCCGATCCATTGTTTGTTTATGACATCATAGAGCACTGCATGGATTCGGCCAAAGCGGGCAGGAGTGTCCAGTTCCTTTACTGTAAAACCCTGCTCTTCCAAAGCTTTGGTGTAGGAAGTTTGCCATTTGGTTCCTTCATGTGTTTCTACAAAAAAATCAGCTCCATCGTAATAGACTCTTGGTGTTGCCAGCGCCTGGTCGATAGATAGTTTTTTATCAATGATTCTGCTGCTTACCGCTGTTATTGCTGTAATGATCCGGCTACCTCCGGCTGCGCCCAACACGAGGAAAGGTTGCCCGTCCTTGGTAATAATAAAAGGCGAGATATGAGAGGCTGCCCGCTGTCCGGGCTCAAACACCCTTAGATACCTTCCGAGTGTCACCGCATAAAGAAAACCAAGACCGGGAGTGGCTACTTTCGAACCCATATTTGGGCCTAAAGACTGAGTCAGGGCCACCATCATATTATTCTTATCGGCAACCGAAAGATGTGTGGTATGTCCCATTTCTTCCTGCCAGCTTTGGGGATAGGGGTGCATCGGTACCTTGCTTTCCTGAAAACCCATATCTGCTCCCGTAAATCGAATTTGTTCGGAGAGTTTCCGGGCATATTCCTTTGATGTAAGCACATTGACGACAGAGTCCACATTAGTCAGCCGCTGTTTTTGTCTGTCCTGATAAGCCAGGTTTATGGCTTGTCCCATGGCACTGATCCAATTTGCCTCTTCTAGTTCCGCCATCGGCAAGTTTTCCAGGATATGCATAATTTCTATAGTGATCGCTCCAAATGAGGGCATCCAGAGGCCATGAAGGTCATGTCCTCTGTAGTTTCCGGACAGAATCCGACTACTTTTTGCCTGGTAATTTGCGAGGTCCTCCAGGGTTAAAATTCCTCCGTTTGCCTGAAAGTCAGAGACTATCTTTCGAGCAATTTCTCCCTTATAAAAGGCGTCTTTGCCATCTCTGGCGATCAGTTCCAGTGTATTGGCAAGATCTTTTTGTACCCACTTTTCACCTGTTTTATAGGTTTTCCCTTTTTTCAAGAAGTATCGGCGACTACCTTCATATTCTTTTAGCTGTTCGTAGGCCATTAAATGTCTGGCGGCTTCTCCCTTTAATATTTTGAATCCCTTTTTTGCGTATTGAATCGCTGGTTCCATAACTACTTCCAGGGGAAGCGTACCATGTTCTTCATGTAATTTGCAGA
>Ga0213858_10001655_pt1 | contig 10672 bp, 5 predicted proteins | sample PICome_FD_160122 | JGI IMG/M metagenome (GOLD analysis project Ga0213858, IMG submission 160122) | Coastal seawater microbial communities near Pivers Island, North Carolina, United States - PICO245 | ecosystem: Environmental > Aquatic > Marine > Coastal | place: USA: North Carolina | collected... | reverse complement strand
TGTGATAGTTGTATTCGCATCAAACTCACCTGTTGGATCCACAGTCGCATCTTTACCGCCCACAGGTGTAATATTAATTCTACTTATTGTATCACCCTGAACACCGCCTGTTTCAAGTATAAATGTATCACCATCTTCTAACGTTAAAAATTGAGATGAAGAAATATCACTTGTTTCAAGTCTTAACTTGTCAAGTTCTGGTATTGTATTACCCAAACCATCAAATTCATGAAAATCAACTTGTACACTTTTGATAATTTTACCACCACCTTTAATGTCAGGATATAAAAATCCTTTCATAAAAAAATCAATTGTCCATATCAGTGTTCTTCTTGCACCAAACTCGCCATCAAATGTGTCTTCTAATGAAGCAGAATTTATTGAAATTGGTACGTCTAATTTTATTCCTAAATCCGAAACTGCATTAATTGAAACATTAAACTCAGGCGTGAAAAAAGGTAATATTTGTTCCAATATTTGAGTACCGTCTTCAGCATTATCAACAAAAACAAACAATTGAAAATCCATATTGTATGGAACAGGATTAAACATTTTTCTAAGTGTGCTTCCACCTTCTGATGCCGTTGCTCTACCTAAAATCTTGCCAACAGAATTTAATTTTCTGATTGGATCATAGGTGATAGAAGTCATCTCAAACCCCATACGTGGTAATTGTATGGCGACCTGTCTATTAATATTTGGATCTTGTCTTATACGTGTGAGAAATTTTTGTTTTGGACCATATGCAATAGGAACTTTTTGTCTAGATACAACATTACCAGACGAATTCTTCTTTTCTATGTTTAAGTCATTAAACAAAGTTCCGAAAAGAACTACGTACTTTCTAATTGTCTGATGATAAAAAGTTTGTCCTAGCATAGTAAATATATTTATAAATAGTAGTATGGCCTTATCTATAAAAAAACAAGGTATTAATTTTGAAATTGATCAGGGTTGTACCTTCTCAAAAACTTTTACTGCAAAAAACGCAAATAATGCAAACGTAACGATTTCTGCTGGTACAGTTGCAGCCAGAATGCAAAAATCTTATGATACATCAAATACCTCATTACGGTTAGATTTTACAACTTCTACATCAGGATCAAACGTTACTATTTCGGCAACCGCTACTCAAACTGCTTCTATGGCTCATGGTCGTTACTATTATGATATTGAATGGACACATGATACGGTAGAAGTTGAAAGAATTGCGGAAGGCATTATTACTCTATCACCTGGAGTAACTTAATAGTTACTTTCACTGAATGGATTAGATTCGGAAAAGTCTATAATCGAATCTGCTTCAGTCTCAATTGTAACATTATTTGCAGAAACATCATTAGTAAAAACTTGTGTATCTGGAGTTGTGCTTAGACTATAATATGCACCACTTGAATCACCAACAATATTTGAAGTCGCACCAAAAGTACCAACAATATCTGTAATTTTTAAAGTCTTATCAGTAGAATTCCAAGATACAACTCTTGCTTTTGTGTTTGCAGATGCTAGATTATCACCAACATAAACTGTCTCATCATCTACATAAGCACCTGATCCTGAACCCATAGAGAGATTTATTGAATAAGCAAGTTTATCTTCTATATCATCTATGTCTTCAACACCTGTATCAATTCTTTGATCATCATATTGAAACAATTCACATGTTAGATCAAAGATTGGAAGTTTTCCAAACTGATAAAACATAGATTCGTGTTCTACAAATCTTATCTCATATAATTTTTTGTTTAGTGGAAAAAATATTACATCACCCTCTAATGGTCGGTCTTGTTCTGTGATGTCTAAATTATCAAACCGTCTTCTTGCTACTGAAAATACAACTTGATCACGTATTTCTAATCCAAACCTAGATACAAAATCACCCTCACCTTCAAACCCATCAACAGATTTGACATACATCTCTATTAAATGTGCTTGATTGAATTCTGATATAGTATCTTCACCATATAATAAATCTTCATTAACATATTTTCTTGGTAGATAATAAACGTCTATACCATAGTTTTTTATTGCTTCTATGATTAGATCTTGATGAAGATTTTGCTCTGGTGTGCTTTCAATATGATTGAAATATACGCTTGTGGTCATTAGAAAGGTCCTGCTCCAATCATCATGTCAACAGGAAGTTCATTACGCAGTTGCATATCTTCCTCAATCTGATTAAGTTCTGTGATGGCATCTTCAAATAGTTGTCTACCATTTAGATTGACACCACCTGGTAATTGTACACCATCATACTTAATTAAATTTGCTCCCCATTGCCTTTTGAAAAGTGCAGTTACATATTTCTTTAAGAATATATCGTTATAAACATCAGTAAACGTATCAGGATTTACAACCGCATAACATTCTGCCACCACAAACTCATCAATCCTGATATCATCATTTGCCCAATCTAAATCAAGATATAAACGATTTTGATGTCTATTGAATCGTATAGGTTTTTTACCAACAAATATATCTTGCATTAATTGTAAATTAGATTGTGTCATTTGATAATGTGCTAAGTTTCCTCCAGTAAGATAAGGCATCTCATTTAATTGAAATTGATATCTAAAATTGAACATGTTGGCAGATGTTTGTCCACCTGCCGTATCATGTATATCAAAAATGTTTACTACGCCTATAATTCTATCATCGATTGGTATAAAATGATTATCTATATCACCAAAAGTAACGGTGCCTGCAGTTGCAGTTGCTCCTGATGATTCTCCAGTAAGTGTTTCTGATGATGTAAAAGTTGAAGATGTGTTATTATTTTGAACACCTGTACCGTCTTTATGTTCTTTAAATGTTATTACGCTTGAATTGGCGGCATGAACTACTGCGGTTGCGTTTGAGGAGCCTCCTGTAAATATTTCTCCACCGTCAAAAGTTCCAACAACATTTGAAACAGTTATAGTAGAACCTGTTATTTTATGTCTCAAATAAGTTTTTTCTACACCATCAAAATGATACTCTTGAAAATATTGTAATCCTTCATCAATGCGATCTTCTAATTGATCGTCATCGACATTTACTTCAACAACTGGCTTACCTAACATTCTTAGGCAATATTGTTTTAATGCTTCTCGTGAACTAGGTTTTGCCATTTAATCTCTTAACATGAGTTGAGTAAAGTTCCGTCTGAATCTTCAATTCTTACCGCACATTGCACACCTCCTGCACATACAGAACCTCCACTTACTATCAGATTTTGAGATATAGTCACATTTCCGGCTGTTGCAATTGAAATAGCATCAGTATCAGAAGCAGAACCAATGTTTCCGCCATTTGCAATTATTAGATTTGAAGAAAGTGTCGCTGAACCAGTAATCGAAACTCCTGAAGAAGTCGTTGCTAATTTTTCGCTACCATCGTAATAAAGTTCTGTGTCAGTTGTAGTCATTCTCAATTGACGGTTACCACCAGTGTAAAAATCTATTGTATCAGAAGTATATCTCATATAAGTATTTGTTTCTCCAGCATGATATAGATATTCTGCTAAATGAATATCATCATCAAAATGAGCATTTGCAGTTGATCTAAAAGTACCATTAACGTCTAACTTATATGAAGGTGTACTATCAGCAATACCTACACCACCTCCAGCAACAACTGTCAACATACTAGCGGAACTATTTGCAACTTGTAAAGTTTTTTGAGTAGCAAGTAATGAATCACTTTCCACATACAAAGTATCACCTGTTATGTTATCATCATTGTTAGTGTCACCAGTTGTATTGTGTATAATTTCTGCTAGTCTAGTTGTATGTTGAGTATCAGTTGTAAGTGAAAATCCTTTACTAGATGCTTTATTTTGTATTAATTGTACAGCCTGCATACCGTCCGTTTCAACATGCAATGCAGTACCACCTGCTGATACATGATCTTGTTTAATATGCACAAGTTTTCTTGGACCAGAACTCGATGAATTATCATCAACAAAAATTCCTGAACCAGTCGTTAAAGCATCTGCCTGTATTTCAAAAATATTAGATGTTGTTTGTTCACCATCGATTAACATAGCCTTTTGATCAGCATCATCTGCATCTATAAAAATTCCATGTAATCCATCTGCGTTATCTGTTCCTCCGTCAGCAGATCCAACTGTAACTTGAAACTTTGCGACTTGAGAAGAAACGGCGTCATTTCCAACAACTTGCATATACCCACCAAACTCATTACCCATAACAACTGTATTGGCTCCATCAGTATTAAAATGCATAGTATCAGAAGAATGATCGTAAATTATTCCACCGACATCCGTATTATCTGGATCACCAAATGCAATATGTGCATTTGATGCATTATTTGCAAGCAAGGTTAAACCTACTGCGGTGTTACCCTCAAGAAGTAATTCATCAGCCGAAGCCTCTACCGCAGTAGCGGCATCACTTCCAGCAGAAAAGGCTGTTCTAACATGAAGTCTACCTTTCGATGATGTAGGTCTTTTCTCTGATCCAATGTTAGTAGATACTTCTGGAAATTTTCCTATGCCAACATTAGCAGTTCCAGCATCTACTGCAAGAGATAAACTATTTGTTGATACTAAAAATCCTGCTCCGTTTACTACAACATTTCCACCTTGAGTTGTACTGCCACTCATTGTAATAGTATTCATGGCGGCACCATTTACTGTAGCACCTCCAAATTCATGAACACCTGCTGAAACTGTCAACCCTCCTACGGTTGCACTATTAACATTTATTGTTGGATTAGTTAAAACAACGTCATCATTAGTAATAGCCGTACTTGTAAATTTTGCTACCGCACCAAGATTTGTTACTGTTGCACCTTGCAAATTAATTTCGGCCGCACCACTAACAAATTTTTGTCCATTTAGATTTATTTTACTATTGTATACGAAAGTATTTGAAATCGATGTATCTGCGTTCTCTGGTAAACTTACATCGATTGAGGTGCCACCTAAAATGTGTGTTTGATGCACATTTCCCAATGATTGTGTATTAGCAGATGTAAAATTAATATTACCACCAGTAAATAAAAGTCTTGTTCCTGTAATCGCAGTTCCTGTGACCGAATCGGATACAACTTCATTAACTTGAAAACCTGATGTAGAGTTGGCATAAACAATGGCACCCGCAGGATCTACGCTATTAGCACCATTTATTTCTGAAATTACATCATTAGTTCTATTACGCCAATCGTCAAATGTATTTGTTAATTCTACTACGCTTACACTAGGCATTAGACCCTCTCATATCTTGTAGATGTAATAATATCAAATCTACTTTGTTTTTTAAGTCATTCATTTCTGATCTTATATTATTTATTTGTTGTGACTCTGATAATTTTTTTCTGTGATTTATTAGTGCCTGTCTATCATGAGCAAGAATGGCACTATTTGATAAATCTTTTACATAATTAGGATTATCTGTTTTAACTTTTATCATGGATTACCTACACTATCTAATGCAATTGCTTTTAAATCTGCTATTTTAGGTATTCCAATGAAGGTTGTTTGTATATCTAAATCTCTAGTAAATACAACCTTTATTGCAAAAGTTTTAAAATTAGTAAATACTGTTGTACCATCATTAGAAGTATAATTAATTTTTTCATCCACGGTCTTATATGTGTATTGTTTAAAATCATCTTCATTTAAAGAGAAGAGTCCGGCTGAAGTTTCTTGTTCCATTAATATGTAAGGCTTATCATCAAAATTTTCATTATCTTCGGCCGACAAAACTTTATAATAAATGTATATATTTGACCCTCTTGGTTTATATGCATTTAAATAAACTCTTAAATCAGATGCATCGAACCCTTCTTCTAATGTCACTCTTCTAGAAATATACTTTGCAGTTAAGTTTCCACCTCTTGAGTGTGAAGTGTTTGCGGAGAGCATGTTTGCACCAGTAGAACCCTCACCTATTATTCTAATGACTGGATCAGTACCAGACAAAGCACTTGCTACTGTAACTGTAGGATTTGTAAGATATCCACTACCAGGATTTACAACTTTTACTTCATTTATTTTTCCATCGGAACCTACATTGGCCGCAATTGTTGCAGTGTTTGATCCAACATCAGGAGCAGAAACAGTAAAGGCACTCGTATTACCATCTACTGCATTTTTTGTAGCAAAACGACCGGTATCACCACCGTATTCAGATTGTAAAAGACTAGACCCAGAACTTATGATTAATATGTTTGAATTTTTGATACCAGCATTATTAACATCATTTTCAATCGAAATCACACCTGATCTAGTTTCATCGAATACAGGACTAACGATAGTGTTGGCCGATGTAAAATAAACATTTAATTGAAATGAATTAGCATAAGCATCAACAAGTGTGTCTGTTTCATATGTGACCTGTTGTTGAGTTTTTAAATTAATATTTTTATTAATCGTAAATTGTTCAGCACTACCTTTAGAACTTGCATCTTTTGATGTTGAAAAATAATGATATATTGTTCCTGTATTTGCAAACTCCATAATATCTGCAACGACTTTCATACTATCCATAATAGAGTTTGATGTTGCATTACCAGAAGATGTTGCAAAATTAGTTAATCGTGCATGACCTAAATCAGATGAAAAATTACATCTATTTATTTTGAACATCAAACCCTCGGTAGACAATGGTTCTCTACCATCAGCATTGGAAGGTTTGAACAATTTACCAACGTATGGTTGTTGCGTTATTTTTCTATCTGTTCCAGTATGTTTAGCACCTAATTCAAATGCATATAATTCATATTCAGATGTAACACTTGAAAGTGTAAAAGCATATTCACCTGGATTTAAGAAGACAGGAAAATCAAATTTGAATATTGTTCTTGATCCAACATCATTACCTTGTTTATTTGCAGTCAAACTATTGCCTATAGTTGCAGATGGAAACCCACCTGATGTATTCGCTACAGGCGTACTTGTATTTGCGGTTACACGACCTGGTGATAATGTAACTTGAGAACCAGGTATGACAGTTGATGGACTTGGTGCACCATCAATCATAGGTCTAAGATCTAATGTAATAGAATTTTTAGATCCTGATGATGATTCTTTTTTACTGAAATATAATTCTATACTATCTAAGAAAACACCTGATGGATAATTATCTTCCGAGACAAAAAATGATTGTGCCATTGGCGCAAAAAACTTATTTGATTCAGATCTTCTAGGTGTCGCATAACTCTTTATTATTTTCTCTGATGATATATCATCACGTTTTTTTATAAGTGGTCTTACTGAAACTACATTATCTTCTCTATTTGAATCTATTGTACCTTTTGAATGATACATTCTTTCAGCGACCGATGTTGTGCCCGCTAAAATATTATCAGAATCGTCTGTCAATCTAAATAGAGTTTCTCCTGATATAAATTGATCTGACGGTACATTAAATATACCTGCAGTTACACCTTCATTATTTACCAAAATTTGACCATCAGATAAATTGTAATTTTGAACAGATGAAATTGTTCCATTAGCACCAGTGTCTTGTCCTTGTATTACTGAACCAATATTAAAAGCATCCTCATTTGATTGATTAATAATCATTATTGAGCATGAATTGACATCGTTTTTGTCTGACATATAAACAACTTTAGCGGTGTTTCCTGCATTACCTCCAGAACCTGTAATAGAAATCGTTTCAAAATTTGACGATGTTGTTCTAAAAACATTAGATGTACTTACGTTTGATAACCCTAAAAGAGTTGCTTGTTTACAAAAACTGGTTACTTTTGTGTCATCAAAAAAAGCATATACATTTCTATTTGGTTTTAATCCCTTTGCAAGAAATGTAATTGTTTGGGGTCTTATTTTTGGTAGAACTGATACATTAACAATTTTATTACCAATCGTTTTTAGAATTTTTTCAGGAACATTACCTTTTTTCAAACCAGTTAGTGTTTTATTTTGTCCTGTAGTTTTTGCTCTTCTATCATTACTAGCAACATCGCCTGCATCTCTTGTTCCAGTTTTTACGTCTTCTATGACTTGAACGCCAGACCATATCTCTTCCCAATCATTATAATGTGATCCATGACCATTATTGGTTGGCATATCTTGCCAATTATCATATTGACCTTCGAGATTTACAACAACTTGGGGTCTAATATTTGTATCATACCAGTTGTCAGTAGGAGGATCTAAATCGAGTGTTCCAATATAATTTTGAAATGAAAATGGATTTACAGATATTGTTTTTTGTGTATTTTTACTAAGTAAACTTCCAGTCAATGGTTGATCTAGAAAAGGACTCGATGTAAACGGTAATGATAAAATTCCACCATTATTTACTAGCGTACTATTTTGTGTATTAGCATCAAAGGCAAGTCTATGTAAATCAGATTTAAAAGGCGGACGTAAATGCTTATTATTAAAATCAATCGATGCATTAAAGTCATTATTGAACACATCACCAATGCTATGACCTGCAAAAGGATCTACTAAAATACCATTCTTAAATCTATCATTATCATTAACATCTGTAATTGTTAATCCATCTGCCTCTTTTTCAAGTAAATTTAACGACACATAATATTCAAGATTTTCAATTCTTTTTTCAAGAGTACCAATATCTCTCATGGTAAATCTTTTATTATCAATATACCTTGCTTGAATATCATTTGCATTAAATGTATATGCAGGTACTTCCATAGAATATAATGTCATGCTATCTTCATCGTCTGCTGGCAAGACTGGACTAATATCAGAAACCCCTTTAATTACTTTAAAATTTCTATCTCTTGTAAGAACTATTTTGTCTTTTCTGGGTAGAAAGTGTGCATAATCCGTATCAAAAGTATAATCAAAATCTGGTAATATTTTACCATGAAAGACATTTGCAGTCGTAGTTATATCGTTTGTATAAGAAGATCCGTCAGTATTTGCCGTGTCAATACCAATTCTTTTCGGTCTAAAGTCAATAACATCTCTCAATTGAAATTTGTTTCCTGTAACAGGAGATGTAAATGCTGGTATTTCTGCATAAGGCGTATTTGCTGAACCACTATAGGTATATGAGTCAACTGTCAATGGTCCTGTACCACTATGGGTATAATAATCTATAATTGCAACTACTTGTCCTACTGGTTTATCTTCACCAGGCTTTAATGATATTTTTCCATAGTCATAATAATTATCTTTTTGTCCAGTATCAAATTCAAATCTTGAAGTTATATTATGTTGATTTGCGGTGTCAGAAATAGATGCAGTAACCATAGCGGTTTTTACATTAGCATCAGGATTTAAAGAATCAACTACTGCAACTAATTTTTTTACATCAGAAATTTTCAATGAATTGTTCGCACCTGGTTCTGTATTCATAGACGTACCAAACACAATTTGACCTGAATCTGCTTGAATTGTATTTGAAGAATTATGGTCTACGTTTGCTACTGTCGTATTTCCTGTGACAAGTGTTTTCTTAGCAATTTGAGATCCAGCACCACTATTTGTTGCATTTGATCTTTCCATGGTTGCTATGACCTGTACTTGATGAGATGCAAAATCTGGAGCACCAGTAGCATCAGAACGTGCTTGCACAACCAGAGTACCTCCATTATTTTCAAGAGCAATACTTCTAGTATGAGAAGAACCCCCATTTAAACCAGTACCAGATGTGTTTGAAAATTCTATCACTCTTCCTTCGTGAGTACCAGTAACGGCAGTTATAATATAATTTGCATCCGACTCAGAAGCAGATAAAGTTTTTGTTGTTGCTGGATAAAATGCTTCACCTGCTGGAGCAGTGGCAGTTCCACCAGATGTTGAATTTAGAGTGACAGTAAATGTTCTTTTAAATCTATATGTCGTTGAACTAGATCCAGTAGGACTTAAATTTGATACAGTTTGATTTTGCAATGGAAAAATCAATGTTCTTTCATCATCATTTGCTTTGTGGAGAATTGTATCCCCTGTCTCTACACCACCTACTTTACCGCTTGGATCAACATTGAAAGCATCTGTTATAGCATTCGAATCGATTTTAACACCTGATCTTACGTTTTTAATAGAAAAATTTAGACTGTATGTTGAGTCATCTGTGGTTGGTTGTGACAATGGACTATCTAAACGTGCCCTATATGCACTATTCATTGGAGAACTATAATTACTGATCGCACCAGTCCATTCAATAATTCTACGTGTATCAGATGTTGTTACTCCGAGAAAAGATGTATTTACAGTTATCTCTACACCATATAATGTATTGGCAGTACCAAATTTATTTGTATTCAAATCTATTTGACTTGTGTTTGCATTACCTCTTCCGGATCCAACCGTACCTGTTGTTTTATTAAATCTAAAATCAAATAAGTGTGCATCATAGATTGAATGAAAAATTCTGTGTGCAGTATTTGCCTCTGTACTTGCATTAGGGTCGCTATCATCATATAATACTGTTACAGAACTATCTCTTCCGCCTCTATAATCAAGTTGTCTTATTCTTGCAGTACCTATTTTTGTATGATCACTTGCAGGATTGAGACCTACAAAATCAATATTATTATTTGTCGTGTTATCTTGACCTGCCTGCAACAAAATAGATCTATCTTCAGCATTTATTGCACCTGTAGAAACCCACTTAACACAATGTAATTCAATAAGATCCATACCAGCGGCGCCAGTTCCACTTCCAAGTGCTCCAGTATCAACACCAAGATCAAACCCAACTTTTTGATATAAATCTGTTAC
>Ga0213858_10001654_pt1 | contig 10674 bp, 9 predicted proteins | sample PICome_FD_160122 | JGI IMG/M metagenome (GOLD analysis project Ga0213858, IMG submission 160122) | Coastal seawater microbial communities near Pivers Island, North Carolina, United States - PICO245 | ecosystem: Environmental > Aquatic > Marine > Coastal | place: USA: North Carolina | collected... | reverse complement strand
AAAACAGTATTGTAGCCATGGGCTACGCTATTGAGTCTGTAAATGCCGGACTTCTGGAAGGTTCTGTGGGCTACGATGTGGAGGTCCAGGCCTTTGGCGATTGTTTTGAAACCGAAGACTTCAAGGAAGGAACTGCTGCATTTATTGAAAAGCGAAAACCAGGTTTTCCAGGAGCCTAATGTCAAAATTCTTCTTGGAAGTTCCTCAGAAGCAACGTGTAGATGTTTTAGGAACGCTTAATGAATCGACCACGGATGTTTGGATAGCATTGCACGGCTACGGCCAGCTCGTTGAGTATTTTCAAAGGCACTTTAGAAGCATGCTTACACCTACTCGGGCCTTCGTATTCCCGCAAGGTGCCCATAAATTTTACCTGCAAGGAACCGAGGGTCGTGTGGGTGCTTCGTGGATGACTAAGGAGGATAGACTTACAGATATAGAAAACCAACGTCTGTATTTAAACGAGGTATGTCGATGGGCGCTGTCCGAAGCTCCGAATGCACGATTACATATGGTTGGGTTTAGCCAAGGGGTAGCAACTGGTATGCGCTTTTTAGGACATACAACGGTACCATTTCAAAGTTTGTTGGCCTGGGCGGGCAGTTGGCCGCCTGATCTAGGGGATAGTAGCCAAGAGGCACTTAGGACAATGTATATGAGTGCCTGGTTTGGCACACAAGACCCGTTTGTTGACGAAGAAAAGAAGCAGGAGCGATGTGCGCTGTATGCAGACAAATTTAACCTGCACCCTGAGGTCAACACTTACGAAGGAGCACATAGCTTTGATTCCAATATCTTAGCGAGCGAAATAGCTCGAATAGAACTAGTAACACTCGAACAATGACACACGAAATACACCCTTTGATTACCAACGACGCGACGCTCTTTGGTATTCTTGCTGCGATGCTTGGCGGGATCTTTTTAACCTCAAAAAGTGAGCGTCCATTCTGGAAGAAGTTTTACAAGTATATTCCTGCCCTTCTACTGTGTTATTTCCTGCCCTCACTGCTTACCACCTTTGAAATCATTGATCCTAAGCAAAGCCGATTGTATTTCATGGCTTCGCGTTATTTACTGCCCGCTGCCCTCATTCTATTGACCCTGAGCATTGATTTTGGTGAGGTGAAAAAGCTAGGACCAAAAGCATTGATCATGTTCTTTACGGGAACCGTAGGTGTGATTATTGGGGGGCCAATTTCGATCCTATTGTTTAGCGTCATCGCTCCGGACATTGTAGGTGCAAATCCCGAGGAGATCTGGCGCGGTATGACCACTGTGGCAGGATCGTGGATTGGCGGAGGAGCCAATCAGGCCGCGATGAAGGAAGTCTTTGAAGTGAGCGAAGGTATTTTCTCAGCGATGGTAACTGTAGATGTATTAGTCGCTGAACTCTGGATGGCATTCTTGCTTATTGGCGTGGCCAAAGCAAAGAATATCGACGCCAGATTTAAAGCGGACGCATCTTCAGTGCTGACGCTTCAAGAAAAGATGGAGGCGTATACTGCAAGCATTTCGAAAATCCCAACATTTAACGACCTCATCTACATTTTGGCCATCGCGTTTGGGGCTACAGGGTTAGCACACGGCTTAAGCGACATTATTGCGCCATTTATTGGTGAAAACTATCCGGTTTTGGCCAAATTCAGCTTGACTTCAGGTTTCTTTTGGCTCGTGGTTATAGCCACCACAATAGGCATCGCGCTAAGCTTTACCAAAGCAAGAAACCTTGAAGGTGCTGGAGCCTCGAAGGTGGGCTCTGTTTTCATCTACATCCTTGTAGCCACCATAGGAATGAGCATGAACGTCATGGAGGTATTTGAAAATCCAGGCCTCTTTGCAGTAGGCTTAGTATGGATGATTATTCACGTTGGATTGATGTTCCTGGTTGCTAAAATTATTAAGGCGCCGTATTTCTTCCTCGCGGTGGGTTCGAAGGCCAATATTGGAGGTGCAGCTAGTGCTCCAGTGGTGGCCGCAGCCTTTCACCCAGCACTGGCGCCGGTAGGCGTGCTTCTCGCTGTTTTAGGGTATGCATTAGGCACCTACGGTGCATACATCTGTGGACTCTTAATGCAAGGCGCGGCAGGTGTCTACTAGGGAGGTAGATATCAGAAATGGGAAAGCCTTTCCCGAGCCGTTTCGGTTTTATCTGCTGACGGGTATTATCTGTGTGGCTACTATTGCGTCGGGTGAATACCAGGGATTTGGATTTCTGTTCGTGCCCTTATTAGGCATTACAGCGCGCAGAGGAACGCAGTTTACAGCGAAAGGGTACCGCAGATATTTCTCTGTATTTGGACTAAAATTTGGCACTTGGGAGTCCGTGAATGACGGCGAACAGATGGTATTAATTGGTCTGAATATGAGCAGTCAATACGGCTCCTACGGCGGGATGTTGGCTACGAAAGAAGAAAAGGTGTGGACGCTGTATATTGTAGACGCAAAGCATAGAAACAAGCGCGACATTGGTGTTGCGGTCGATAAAGAATACTTAACTCAAAAGGCGGCAGAAGTGGCCGAGATCACAGCCTTAGAATTGGTTCCCTTCTCTCCGGCTATTTCGCAACAAACCCGCAACAGAAAAAGACGTTAACATGAAAAAACTTACCCTTTTCCTTTTCATCTTATTTGGTCCTACAGGCTTTTCACAAGAAGCCCCACAGGATGCAAAAGAGGTGATCAAGGCTATCTATACGGAAGCATTGGGCCAACAGCAAGGCTATCAATGGCTTCACCACATCTGTACCGAAATAGGTCCACGCCCGAGTGGGTCAGAAGCTTCGAACCAGGCGGCTCGTTATACGATGCAAATGATGCTCGATGCCGGCGCGGATACAGCTTGGCTTCAGCCGGTGGAAGTTCCTAAGTGGCACCGTGGCGATGAATGGTCGAAAGCGTATGCCGGTGGAGAACAAATTTCCCTGCCCACGACTGCATTAGGTGGATCTGTGCCTACTCCTGCGGAAGGTGTAAAAGCAGAAGTGGTTGAGGTAGGTTCTTTCGAAGAGCTCGAAGCATTGGGAGAAGAAGGAATTAAGGGTAAAATAGTCTTCTACAACACCTACATGGACCACAGCCTGATTAGCACGTTTAACGCCTATGGCGGCGCAGTAAAGTACCGTTGGGCGGGTGCTATGGAAGCAGGAAAGTACGGTGCTGTTGCGACGGTCATGCGCTCTGTAACCTTACTTCGTGATGATTTACCGCACACTGGCGCGATGAGTTATGGAGATAGTGAACTAAAAGTCCCTTGCGCAGCCGTTTCTTGGCAAGCGGCAGATAAGCTGAGCGCGATGTTGGAAGGCGGTAAGGTCGAATTAGAATTGTTTTTGGATTGTGGTGTTCAAGGCACAGCAACGAATTACAACATGATTGCCGATTTTAAAGGGAGTGAAAAGCCCGAAGAGATCATGCTTGTAGGCGGCCACATAGATTCATGGGATTTGGGCCAAGGCGCACAGGACGACGGAGCCGGTTGTGTGCATGCTATGCAGGTGCCAAACTTAATGCATAAGGTAGGCTACCAGAACAAACGAACGGTTCGCGTAGTGCTTTGGGCGAACGAGGAATTTGGATTGGACGGCGCGAAGGAATACGCACGCTGGGCCAAAGAGAACGGTGTACATCATTGGGTTGCCATGGAAAGCGACGGCGGTGGCGATGTTCCTAGAGGCTTCGGTATCGGTGCAGACGACAACCGTATTGAGCAAGTAAGAACATTTAAGAGCTTGCTGAGCCCCTATGGTCTTCACGTCTTTGCAAAAGGCGGTGGCGGAGCCGATTTAAGTCCACTTCGAGGTTACGACAACTTCTTTATTGGATACCGCCCCGAGAGCCAGCGATACTTTGATTTCCACCATAGCGCCAGAGACAACATAGACGCCATTCATCCGCGTAGTTTGGAGATGGGTGCAGCTTCGATGAGTGCACTGTATTATTTGTTAGACAACCTAGACTAATTTATTTTAAAAATTTGTGAGTCAATTACTTAAAAAAGAAGCATGGTCAGTTTTGGCAGATTCTGCCAAGAATTTTGGTTTTGTCGCTACCGCTCAGGATACAGACAATTATGCACGGCTCTGGTCTAGGGATAGTGCTATCGCCTCTTTAGCCGTATTGTCGCACGGAAAAGAAGAGCTGTACCCAGCGGTTAAGAGCAGCGTACTCAATTTATTGGAAGCGGTAGGCGAAGGCGGCGTGTTTCCGTCTAATGCTAGCTTTGATAATGACGGAAAACGCACAGGACAAAGCTATGGCGGGCCTGTAGGCCGCACAGACAGTCCTTTTTGGTGGGCTATAACAGCGCTATCTTACATGGAGGTTGTACAAGACTTTAGTATTAAAGATGCTGTTGCGGGCGCCATAGAAGAGATCGAGCGTAGAGCACAGGCTTGGGAGTTCAATAACAAGCATTTGATGTATTCACCGGCCAGTAGTAACTGGGCAGATGAGTACCCTGTTGAAGGATATATTCTTATCAATAACATCCTGAGATACTGGATGTTAAAGAAAGCATCTAGATTACTTTCATCCGAGACATATGCAAAAAAGGCCCAAAAGATCTCGGGTGCTGTCAAGTACCACTTCTTTGGTGAGCCTGCTCAAACGGATATTTTGTTTACTGCTGCTCAGCTGAACAAGGTCGACTCTTTGGAAGGAGGTGAACGTATTTTGATGAGCTTCACTCCAGGTTCTGTACTGAATCATATAGATACATTGGGATGGAGTATTTCGACGCTTCTAGGGATGACTAGTGAATCGACAACTAAAAAGATGGTTGAGCGACTGCGTGAAGAGGTAGGCGGCTCATTGGCGCCCGCACATTGGCCCATTATTGATGAAGATCACAGACTATGGGGTGCCATTACCTCAAATTATGCGTATAGTTTCAAGAACCATCCAGGTCATTTCCATAACGGGGGTGTTTGGGGGTTGACGCAGGGCTTTATGGCGGCTGCGATGAATTCCTTAGTTGGCGTGGATCATGCGTACATGGCCAGCTATGAAGGGATGTTGGAAAGCTCAATGGAACATCATCCTTTTGCGGAATATTATTCCTATCCCGATTTGAAGCCGGGCGGCGTAAAGAACTTATGCTTTTCTGCTGGGTCTTATTTAATTGCTGCCGCGGCAGCGGATCAAGGTGAAGCGTTTACTTCGATTTTTGAACGAAGGTTACAGGTGCTGTTGGCCAAGGCGAAGAAGATTGCTGAAGATTTGGCTCGGGAGGTGGTTCAAAAATCGCCGGCTAAAGTCTATCGAGTGAGTGGTGAGAGCGGCTGTGGCAAGACGACTTTGGCTAAGGCCATTGTAAAAGAGTTTGATCAGCAAGGGAAAAAGGCGGTATTGATATCACAGGATGAGTATTTTCATTTGCCGCCACGACAGAACCACAATAAAAGGGTGGAGGACTTTGAATGGATCGGGCTCGGCGAGGTCGACTGGAAGCTGTTGAATGGAGTCATTGATCAGGTTTTGGATCCAGGGGTTATTGAGGTAGAGGTGCCGGAGATGGACTGGGAATTGGACACGAAAGAGTGGAAGACAATGGAGGCTGATCAGGTTGAAGTTGTAGTTATAGAGGGTACATATGTGCTTGGGGAGAAGCGCGATGGTGAGGTTGGAATATTTTTTGAGCACACCTATGTGGACACCAAGGAAAATAGATTGGCGCGTAACCGAGAGGTTGTGGACGACTTTATTCAGCGCGTCTTAGAAAGAGAACACGGGATTATCAGCGCCTTGCGGAAGGACGCGGATCTTGTGGTAAACAAAGATTACACACTAACAATACGATAAATGATGAAAAAGGTAACACTACTTTTCATTGGGTTGGCTTTTGCGGCTTGTACAGGACCGCAAGAGGTGGTTTCCAGCCCAGACGGAAACGTTCAAGTGCGCGTTGGACTCACTTCTAAGGGAGCTATTCAATATGCCGTTGATTTTAATGGTAAAGAGGTCATTGGTTCGTCGACCCTTGGGTTCGATTTTGCGCAGGCAGAGGATCTTTTGGAGGGATTTGAATTGGCCACGGTAGATGTAAAAGAAATAAGCGATGCTTACACAATGCAATGGGGTTCGAATACCGAGCTTTCGTACACGCATACCGAGGCAACGTTCAACTTTACGCATGTCCCAACAGGCAGAACTTTGGGTGTAGTATTTAGAGCGGCCAATGATGGTTTTGCCTTCCGTTATTTGATTCCTGAGCAGGAAGAAGGACAGCTGGTTGTGAAGGACGAAAAGTCTGAATTCAACTTATCTGAAGACGCGATGGCGCACTGGATTCCGGGCGATTGGGAGATTTATGAGCACCCGTACAATCACACGAAGATTAGTGAGATTGATGCCTTGAGCAAGGCGAATCATCCGAATTTGGCAGCAACGGTTATTGTGGAGAACAGCGTAAGTACGCCTGTGACCTTTGAATACAAGGACGGTACGCACATGAGCATCCATGAGGCGGCCCTCGTTAATTATTCAGGCATGACGCTATTGCGCGAGGGCAAAACGGGTTTTGTTAGCTCGCTTGTAGGGCGTGAAGACGGCAATAAGGCAACTATTCCTACTCCTTTTAAAACGCCGTGGAGAATGGTGACTTTGGGCGACGAAGCAACCGATTTATTGGCGTCGCACCTCATGTACGATTTGAATGAACCGAACCAGATGGGCGACATTTCTCAGTGGTTTACTCCGCAGAAGTATGTAGGTATTTGGTGGGAGATGCACATGGGCAAAAGCACTTGGGATTACGGTATGACCCAGGATATGGGTACCTGGATTGCTGACGGTCGTGAGCACGGACGCCACGGGGCAAACAACGAAAACACGCGTATGTATATTGACTTTGCCGCCGAGCACGGATTTAGCGGTGTTTTAGTGGAAGGCTGGAACACGGGTTGGGAGCACTGGATTGGTTTTGACGATCGTGAAGGGGTGTTCGATTTTGTGACGAGCTACCCAGATTATGATTTGAAAGAGCTTCAAGAATATGCAAAAAGCAAAGGCGTGAGTTTGGTGATGCACCACGAAACCTCGGCAGCACCGCGTACTTATGACCAGCAGATGGATACGGCGTATGCCTTGATGCAAGCCAACGATATTCACTTGGTGAAGTCGGGCTATGTAGGTCCGCTATTGCCAAAGGGAGAGTACCACCACGGTCAGTGGATGGTAAACCACTACAACAATGCAGTCAAGAAAGCATATGACTACCAGATTGCTGTGAACACCCACGAGCCAATCAAGGGAACAGGATTAGAGCGTACTTGGCCGAACTGGGTAGCTCGTGAGGGTGCCCGCGGACAAGAGTTCAACGCGTGGAGTATTGAGAAAGGAAACTACGTGGATCACATTCCAACCATGGCCTTTACAAGGTTCTTGAGCGGCCCAATGGACTATACGCCTGGGGTGTTCCAATTGGAAACGAAGAGCGGTCCTGATGGCGATAATAGAGTTCGCTCGACTGTGGGCCAGCAATTTGGTTTATATGTTGTTGTTCCGTCGCCTATTCAAATGGCGTGCGACCTTCCTGAGAATTACGAAAAGCATTTGGATTGGTTGCAGTTCATTAAAGATGTTGCAGTTGATTGGGAGCGTAGTATTCCCGTTGCAGGAAAAGTAGGCCAATATGTGGCTTGGGCGCGCACACCGAAGGAGAACGATAACTGGTATCTAGGCGCTGCAAATGCCGATGGAGAGCACGAGCTCAGTATTGCTTTAGATTTCCTTGAAGAGGGCGCTACTTATGAGGCACAGATCTATCGCGACGCAGACGATGCGGATTGGGAAACCAACCCGTATGCGGTAACTATTGAAACAAAAACGTACGTGAAGGGCGATAGCTTCGATGTACGTTTGGCTTCAGGCGGTGGCTTTGGTGCTATCCTAGTGAAGCAGTAAAATAATAGGCGAAAGCCCTATGAGACCCCGGCGCTGCGCGCCGGGGTTTTTTGTATCTTAAAAGAAACCTTAGACCCATGTCACAGACTAAACCACTCTGGCACTGGCCAGCCATTGCAACCGCTGTGCTTTTATCCATTCCGTTAATTGGAGGATTTTTTAGCGAAAACGTTAATTGGTCAGCGTTTGATTTCCTTATTGGAGGCGCATTAATCTTTGTGGTCTCATCCGTGGAAATGCTGTTATGGCGCTCATTACCGAAGAAAGGAAGATGGCCGGTGATGCTCTTTTTAATGCTGCTATTTGCTATCCTATGGGCGGAAATGGCGGTAGGGATTTTTGGTTCTCCCTTGGCCGGTAGCTAAGCGTTATTTTTTGAGGTATTCGAGCATGGCAATGTATACGCCGTTGCTCCACCCAAAGCCGTCTTGGACGTCGTACTCTCCGCCTTTGCTTAGGTTTTCTGGCTCAACCACATTGTACTTTTCCACGAATTTTCCGCGTGCGTTGTAGATAATATCGCACGTACGTATCCATCTTGTTGCGAGGTCTCGGGCCTCCTTTTTAAACCCGTAGCGGTCCAAACCCATCACAGCGATCCATTGCAAAGGCGCCCATCCGTTTGGGGCATCCCACTGCTGGCCACTGTTTATCGGTGTAGTTAAAAGCCCACCAACTTCCAGTAATTGAGGGAGGTGGTATTCTACTGTGAATGCCGCCTGGTCGGCCGTTGCCGCACCCACAAAGAGCGGGTAGAACACCGCGGCGCTCACAGCGCCGGTGCCGGCACCACTTCTTAGATCAATGTCTTGGAAGCCTTCTGCGGTAAAGAATTCTGTTTGAAGCTTGAGTTTCCGCTCGTAGGCGGCATCCTCGTAGACCTTATTTCCGGTGAGGTTGTACAAGAGTTCTTCAAGGAATAGAAGGAGCGAGTTGAGGTCAACTGGCGCAATGTCCATGGTATGAATGGTGCCTAGGTTCATAGGGTCACTGAGCCACCTCGAAGAGAAGTCCCAACCGCTTTCGCAAGCAGCACGAAGGTGCTGAAAGAAAAGGGGGTGCTTCTTAGCGTGCCCCTCCCATTCTAGATCAGTATGGTACATTTCGATACGGGGCGAGTTTCCGGCGTCCCAATATGTGGTTTTTCCCTCTTCATTGCGGTGCTCGGTGGACCAGAAGGCATATTCCTTTTCGAGTGCTGGTAGATAGCGATCGTAAACGTCCATGGGCTCCTCCGCAGATTTGGCATAGGCATCAACCATGAGCGCAAAGAAAGGGGGCTGGGAGCGCGAGAGGAAGTAGGTGCGGTTGCCGTTAGGAATGTGTCCGTAGGTATCTATAAAGTGGGCGAAGTTGTCCAGCAGGTCGCCCACCCAAGAGCGGTGTCCGTGTGCGAGTAGGCCTAATTGTGTGAAGTAGCTGTCCCAATAATAGACTTCTTGAAACCTGCCTCCAGGCACGATGTAGGAGTGTGGAAGTGGAACTTTCGTGCTGAGCACATCTGTAGGGTCAGCACTGCGGTGCAGATAAGGCCATAGAGCTCTGATGTGTTCCTCCGGTGAGCGGTTAGGGTCAGCAGCAAAATCGACCTCCACAGCTTGGGCGGGTTGAAAGTGTTTTTCGAAGAATGCTTTCAGATCAAAATTGGCCCCTGATTTCTCTTCGTTGTAAAGGGCAAGAACCTCGTCTATGGGAGTAGTGAGTTCTGCATCGCTGATGTATTTCTCGTCTTCCCAGATGCCACTAGTGTGCAATTCGACAAAGAGTTCGCCAAGAAGTTGATCAATCGTATTCACCTTTAGAATTTACGCTTTCTTGGTCAATCTTCTCAACACAAAGACAGCGACGAGTAGGAGGGTCATGGGTACCAAGGTGAAGTAGAATGCACCACCACCCAATCGCTCAAAAAAGTAGGCAGTGATTCGAGAACCTAGGGTGCCGCCCGTAGCAGAAAACAGCACGATAAGGCCGGTCATTGGGCTGTGCATTTTCTTAGGTAGGGCACTGAGCACTACGCTGTTTAATAGCGGGTAGATGGGTGCAATGAAGAGTCCTACTAGTGGGAAGATAAAGGCGAGTACAGGCAGGCCAAAGATCATGGCAGCATCATGACTTATTTCGCGGTCTAGCGCCTGTGGGAGGACAAAGGCGACCATGAGCATGGCTCCGATAATCGAACCTGAGATGACAAGGGTCCAGTGGAAGCGCTCGCTTAATTGGCCACCGAGGATTCTACCTAAACCCAGGGTAATGGCAAGGATACTGGCCATACGAATACTGTTGCTTTCGCTTAGTGCCAAGACCTTCTCATTAAACGTAGGTAACCAAGTCATAATGCCCTGCTCTACCATCACGTATAGAAAGGCAGAGAAGACGAATACGACGACTAAAAGCTTAGCGATGAGTCCGAGCATAGCAGAAAACTCTTCGCTCAGGGGCGTACTGTTTTCCTCCTTTGGAAGCTCAGGAATGCGCGCAAGGAAGGCTACGGCCACTAGAACTAAACCTGTGAGTAGGAGGTATACGTTGAGCCAAGCGCTCGGGTCTGTTTCGCTGTTAAAAGCAGGGAAAAGGAAGTAGGCCAAGGCAATACCGAACATGAAGGTTCCTTCTACGGAACTCATCAGCGCATTGTGTTCTTTTTCTCCTGAAGTCACTTCTCCTATAGACCCGTATACCGCAACCTTGATCAGGGCAAATGAAGATCCAACAATGGCAAATAGGATTTGAGAAGAAACAAAGCTGTTTCTTCTCAAATCCTATTTGCCATTG
>Ga0213858_10001652_pt1 | contig 10678 bp, 5 predicted proteins | sample PICome_FD_160122 | JGI IMG/M metagenome (GOLD analysis project Ga0213858, IMG submission 160122) | Coastal seawater microbial communities near Pivers Island, North Carolina, United States - PICO245 | ecosystem: Environmental > Aquatic > Marine > Coastal | place: USA: North Carolina | collected... | reverse complement strand
GAAGTTACACAAGGGTTCCCTTCTTCGTCTACGCCATCAGCATCCCACTTCTGAACACCATCGATAGGACACTCAGGTCTTGTAGCGCCATCTTCGTAGTTGTTACAGTTGTTATCAACTTCAGAAACGATTAATCCAGTTTCTCCATCTCTTAATGGAATACAGTTTTCTCTATCTTCCCATACTGGCTCAAAACAGTGATCTTCGTTTATTAGTGCTAATACCGGAGGTACCTCACCAAATGTATATCTAAGTCTGTCTTGATCAGTACAGTTATCAAATGAACCTAAGTTGAAATCTTTAGCCCAGATTTCTACAAGTTCACCAGCTTCAGGACTCATAAGAGCCGTGCTAATACCTACACAATATGGTGTTGGTGCTTTTTTATCAGTTACTTCAACATACTGAGTACAGCTAGAGACATTACCACAACCGTCAAATGCTTTCCATTCGATTGCGTGTCTTGCCCACTCTGCAGATGCCTCTTCAGCATCAAGGTCTACGTAAACGGGAGAACCTGTTAATGTAGGAGCTACGTAATCTGGGTGTACAGATGGAATGAATGAAGAGAATTCTTCATCAACGATACCATCAAACCAGTAATCAACTTTAACTACCCACTTGATCCATTCAGAACCACAGTCTCCAGAATCCATAGCCATACTATGAACTTCTACATCATCAGTTAATTCACAAGTGTTACCATCTTCATCTTCATCCCAGAAGTCGTTTACACCGAAACAAGTGTCTTGACATGCGATAGAAGGAGCTTCTGTATCTACTACGCTTACTACGAAATCACATTCCCATTCGTCTTCATTACACCAATCGATATAGTACCATTTCTTGATAGCTTTGAAACAAGCTTCAGCTTCAAACCAGAATGTATCTACTTGAGAAGATACTCCAATTAATGAGCATTTTCCTCCAACTTGAGTTGGCTCAGGGAATTCAAAGTCTGCACAATCTACAGTCAAGTGATTTAATACATATGGATCTATCCAAATAGGATCAGGGTTTCCATCAATATTTTCAAAATCTTGGTAAGTAGGGCAGTATACTGAAATATCATCCTGAATAGGAATTAAAGTAATTCTCTGCACACATACGTAATCGTAACCAGGTACAAACCATTCTCTTAAGATATAACCTTCACCACAATGGATGTTTGGCCAATCTACATATTCTGGAGTCGGGTGTGAACAAGAACCAGAAGCGTGAGCATATCCTGTTAATTCTAAATCAGTCCAGTCTTTGTGACATTCGATATTAATGTCTGGAGGACAAATTAACTGAATAGGTGCTTTATCTTCTACTCTTACATGTACCCAAGTTTCGTTATAGTTATCGTGGATGTCACAGTAATCGTGATCATTTCCAGGATTGTTATAGTAAGTATATGAACCATGGTGTCCATCCACGTTTCCATCGTCCCATACTCTCATCCATACTTTTACTACACCGTATGCAACACCGGTGTTTTCATCTACATCTGTAAGGTCATCACAACAGAATTTTACAGAATCTCCATAATCCTCATCGTCATCGCTGTACCAAGGATCACAAGCTTCAGGTATTCTGTCACTGTAAGTATCATTTCCATCTTGTCCGCAAGCATCAGAATCTCTTCTGATCTCAACCCACACATCACTACAGTTATCGTGAGAACCGTTGTTTATTGAAGTTGAAAAGATTTTTGCTAATCCACCTGATTCTCCTTCTCCTGGATTTCCGTAGCTAGTGAGACTTACAACAATATTTTGAGTTGCTACAGCTACAGGAGGAGTTTGATCTTTAACTTCTACATAAACAGTGTAGTAACCTGTGTTACCACAACAATCAGTTGAAGCAAGTGTGAATTCCCAGTAACCTTTTGGAACATTTAATGCATGTTTTTTAGGACCAGCATTACTTCCTGAAGATCCATTTTCATCGACTAGGATAGCTCCTGAGTTTGTTGAAGCTATATACCAGTCAAGATCGTAAGTACAGTCATCGTGTAATAAAGGATCGTCAAACCATACATCTGCAGAACACTTCCACGGATCAGTACTTACTACTACATCATCCGCTTGGATAGTCGGAGGTGTAACATCAGTAACTTTAATGATTTGTTGACAATCTTTGATGTCACCTGTACACCAGTTAATAATTGTCCAATTTCTTAAGATCTTCTCCGGACCAGCACACTCGGCTCCGCAACTAGGGATTGATACGTCATCATATCCTGCAAAAATGCTACAGAATGATGATGTTGAACCACCGTCTAAATCCATTCCATCAAGTTCAGGGTAACCTGTGTTATCAGGATGGAATAAATTGTCTCCACCTAAATCAGTACAAGAATATTCTACGTCCGATGGACAATCTACATCGTCTAATTCAACACTAGTTAAGTAGTATTGATTAGTACAAGTAATTGTAGAAGTACCAGTACCATGCGGAGTTGCATAGCTAACGTACCATTCTTGAGTGACTAGGTAAACGCCACATTCGATTTCAACATGACTCGCTCCTCCAAATTGTGGAGTAGCATCTTCACAATTGTCTTCTGCGTAAGGTTTACCAATAGTACCTGAAAGGTATCTGTCCATGTTTGTACAATCATCAGTACAATCAGGATTTGTAAGCCATTCGCCTTCTGGACAATCGCATTCCAATACTGGAGGCAAGTTGTCTTCTACAACGATAGTTGACCAACAAGAATTACCTGTTGCCACTTCTGTAACTGTAACGACGAATGTTCCTGGTCCATAGATCGGATTTCCACCTGATGTTGTCACGGTGTAATCATTTGGATCAACTGGATCAGCACCCTCCAAGATCATATCAGGCGTAATTAAAGCCTCGCATTCTCCATCTAGAGAGACTTGAACATTATCATTACAAGCCAATGGCGGTAATGCTAAAGATTCAGTATCGTTGGTAATTAATTCTAGCTCTGAAAATGAGCTATTTTCTTCAAATCGGTCAGTCAAATTCATTGAGTAACCCGTTCCTAGCCATAACATGGCTAGTACAAATAGGCATGGCGATGCCCATCGTTTGTTCAGATTCATGAGTTCGGTTTTAGGTTAAATATTCGTCTCGGATGTAAATGTAGATCAATGCCTTGAGGTCAGGAAAAAGCCTGCGTGGTAATTAACACATTTTTATTTTACAATACGTTCTAAGCCTAATGAATTAGGGCGCTAGAGCTATTTTGGATGAATCATAAAAATCTGTTAAAAACAAATTTGAAAGCTTGGAACTCTTTAAATTTAGACCACCTAAGCCGCTATTTATGATTAAAAGAGTACTGTTTTGGAGTCTTATTTGTTTAAGTTTTTGCTCATGTGGACCTTCATTTCACAGCTTTTATGCAGAACCAGAACAGGTAGATTATGAAATAGACCATCAACTTTATGATAGTCAGACCTTAGATCAAATGGATGTTTCTTGTGCTTTTGTTGGTGACGCTATAAACTATGTGATTTTTCAAGTAGATGTAATGCATAGTCTAGATACATTTGTAGAATTCAGCGCTCATCAGATCAGAATGGTCGATATGCGTACAGGTTTAGTTATTAATGCTATCAGCAGGGATGAACAATTAGACATACTTGAGTATGAACAAAAGGATCTTAAACGAGAAAAGAGGAATAGGACTATTAATGATGTAGCTTGGGTAGGCTTAAATGTTCTGGCTGGAATTTTAGGTGGAGGAGGATCCGCTGCAACGGTAAATACACTTGCTTTTTCGGTCGAGTCTTCATTCTATATTCTAGAGACACGACGAGATTTTGATATAGTTAATGGCTCTATAGAGGACGAAATGAAATATGTTGATGAATGGACACTTGGGAATGATAGGATTTACCCAAATGAAAACTATACGGTTGATGTTTTATTCCCTAGAGAAATGGATCTCAATTCCGTAGAGATTCAAATATATTTAGCCGATGTTGAGCTAGGTTTCCCCTTCATAATTTCTAAGCGAAAGCTAGAATAATCAGACAAGTTCTAACTGTAGCTCATATACTCATCATTTTCTTATTCATTTACTAGCTTATCGCTGTTATATTTATAACTATAATATTAGAAGATATTTTAGTAAGAAGAGATAAATTATCACTAGTTTAGACAAATACTATAATGCAATCGTGTTAAAATTTGATCCTTCAAATAAATAAATGTATTTGAATGAAGAATTTTATTAGTTTGCGGTCTTAGTTAGCAAAATATTTGATTAGTCGAATAAGTGATTTATATGAACAAGAAGTATACCCTTTTGAGTTTACTATTTACCTTCTTTTGTTGTAGCTGTCTATTTGGTCAGAGTAAAGTCAGAGGAATAGTTTTAGATGCTGGTAATAATGATGTTGTGATCGGAGCCAGTGTAATCATTCAAAGTACCACAACAGGTACATTAACTGATTGGGATGGAAGTTTTGAGTTTGATGCAGATATGCCATATCCATTTTCAGTAGAAGTATCCTATCTAGGGTATGAAACAAAAGTTGTAGAAATTTTAAGTGATGCTTTAATAAATATTTCTTTAGCTGAGACGACTATGGTCATCGAAGGTGTGGAGGTAAAAGCAAGTAGAATTTCGGATAAGCAAAAAAAATCACCTTTAACTATAGAATCGCTCGATTTAATTGCCATTAAAGAAACACCTGCAGCTGATTTCTATGATGGACTGGGTGCTCTAAAAGGCGTTGACTTAACAGCGGCAAGTTTAGGATTTAAAGTGATTAACATGAGGGGTTTTAATAGTACAAGTCCAGTTAGATCATTACAAATCATTGATGGTATAGATAATCAAGCGCCTGGCTTGAATTTTTCTCTTGGTAATTTCTTAGGCTCTTCAGAATTAGATGTAAACAAGGTTGAGCTGATTGTAGGAGCGAGTTCCGCTTTTTATGGACCAAATGCTTTTAACGGTGTGATAAGCATGGAGACTAAAGATCCATTTTTCCATACAGGTTTATCAGCTTTTGTAAAGGTGGCTGAGAGGAATATGTTTAAAGGTGCAGTAAGGTGGGCTGATGCATTTGAGAATAGCGATGGTCATCAAACCGTAGCATACAAATTAAACTTTGAAGCTTTAAGAGCAGATGATTGGGTTGCTAATAACTATAGTCCTGTAGATGACTCCGATGTAGATGCAAATAATCTGGGAGGGTTTGATGCTGTGAACATTTATGGTGATGAATATCAAAATGGAAATGACTTCTCTGACTTCCCTATAACAGATCCCGGTGTAGGTACTTTAGGTACTTGGTTTAGAACAGGATACAGGGAGGAAGACTTAGTAGATTATAATACTAGAAATTACAAAGCTAATGCAGCAGTTCATTTTAAACTGATGCCTTCTAAAGCAGAGCAGTCTCCTGAGGTAATAATAGCCTCTAGTTTTGGTTCAGGAACAACTGTTTATCAAGGAGACAATAGATTTAGCCTTAAAGGCATAACTTTCTTGCAAAACAAAATAGAATTAAGAAAGAGGAATAAATTTTTCTTGAGAGCTTATACAACCAGAACAGGTGCTGGGGATTCTTATGATCCATATTTCACAGCCCTACAGTTACAAGAGAACGCAAAAGAAAATAGAGAATGGTCTATTGACTATGCCGACTTTTGGCAAAATGGATCTGATGATGCAACAAGCATAAAGAGTAGAATCCAGGAAATGGGTTATCCAGAGTTAGAGGTTAGTGTAGACCCAATGACTGGTATGATTACCACTAGCTTTGATACTGAGGCCGCAGAACAGTTTTTTATCGACAATGCTGACTTATTCAGAGAGTGGCATGCAGAAGCTGCAGCTTACGCAAATGGACCTGCATATGGTGCATCGTCAGCTGTAGAGTTTTTTGCACCTGGTACCGCTAGATTTGATGAAGAATTTAATAGGATCACTGGCAGTCTAAGAAGTGATGGCGGTACAAGATTTTACGATAACTCGGCGCTTTATCATGTACATGGTGAATATAATTTCACGCCTACATGGATGGACAAGATTACTTTGGGCTCAAATTATAGACTTTATACACCTGACTCCAGAGGAACAGTATTTTATGATACGGCTGATATCAAGATTACCAATTATGAGTATGGTATGTATGCGGGTATAGAGAAGTCATTTGTTGATAACAAGCTGAAATTATCAGTAACAACTAGATTTGATAAAAATCAAAATTTTGATTTGCAGAATTCAAATGCGATGTCTCTTGTTTATACACCTTCTGAAAATAATTTCTTCAGGTTATCATATTCTTCGGCACTTAGAAATCCAACATTATCTGATCAGTACCTATTTTTAGATGTAGGTAGAGCAACATTAGCTGGTCATATCGGTGAGGTGAGAGATTTAGTTACCATAGAGTCACTTAGAGATTACTTTGCAAATCCTGGTCCTGGAGTTTTGGACTCGTTCAATATAGCCGCTCTAAGACCTGAAGAAGTTCAAACCTTTGAGTTTGGATTCAGAACGACCTTATTTGAGAAATTATATGTGGATGCCGGAACTTACTATAGTATCTATAATAACTTCTTAGGTTTCAATATCGGAGCAGATGTACAGTTTGATGGCACAGGTATAGGTATTTCTAAATTAGACATCTTTAGATATTCTGCCAACAGTACTAATGAGGTGAGAACTCGGGGTGCGTCCTTAGGATTAAATTATTATTTAGCATCTAACTATTCTATTTCGGGAAATTACTCTTGGAACAAACTGATAAAAACAGCTGATGATGATCCTATTATACCTGCATTTAACACACCCGAACACAAGTTTAATGTAGGTTTTGGAGGTAGAAATTTAAGCTTTAATTTAGTTGGAACTACTATCAAGCATTTTGGATTCAATATTAACTACAAATGGATAGAAGGATTTTTGTTTGAAGGGTCACCTCAATTTACTGGATTTATACCTACTTATGACATGGTAGATGCACAGATTAACTTCTACATACCTGGTATATATTCGACCTTAAAGATTGGCGCTTCTAATTTATTGGACAATAGAGCTTACCAGACTTATGGGGGTCCTGAAATTGGGCGTTTAGCCTATATTTCATTAACTTACGAACCCAAATAATTTATAACTATAACATTATATCGATCTTACACTTAAATTATCATTTATGAAAAAATTATTTACACTTAATTTATTAACCCTAGCATTCGTTACTGGTCTGTTTGCACAGACAAGATATATCGATGAGGTATTTGATGAGGTAGAGGTGACTAATGACATCGTTTATGGCGTAAATGCTACTCTATTATTTTTACCAGTTGTAGGTGAAGCTGTTCCTGAGCCTCTTTTATTGGACATGTACGCTCCAGCTGGTGATGACGCTACAGACAGACCTGTGGTATTGGTATTTCACACAGGAAACTTCTTACCAGCTATCACTAATGCGCAAATTGCTGGTACTAGAAAAGATTCTTCAGCAGTAGAGATTTGCACTCAATTAGCAAGGAGAGGATTTGTAGCTTGTTCAGTTGATTACAGACTAGGATGGAATCCATTAGCTGAAACTCAACCAGAAAGAGCTTTAGGTCTAATCCAAGCTGCTTACAGAGGATTACAAGATGGAAGAAATGCAGTAAGATACATGAGAGCAAATGCTGACATGTATGGCATTGATGACAGTAAAATTGCAATGTGGGGTAATGGTACTGGAGGATACTTAGTATTAGGTACTGCTGCACTGAATGACTATTTGGAAATTGTTACAACTACAAATGGTCCTGGTAAGTTTTTATTAGACATCGATGGTGATGGTGTCCCAGAGACGCCAATGGTTGTACCCCAATATCATGGAGACATTGAAGGTAAAGTATTAACCGTTGCTCCTGATGGTTCATTTGGAATGCCTGCAGGCGACACTACTAATTATGTAAACTTCCCTGATGTAAGTTCTGACTATGCATTGACAATCAATATAGGTGGTGCTCTTGGAGATATTAGCTGGATTGATGAAAATACTGGACCTATAATTTCTGTTCAGTCTGCTTTTGATCAGTTTGCACCTTATGATGATGCTGTACTTATCGTACCTACTACGGGCGATCCAATTGTACAAGTACAAGGTGGAATAGCAATTGCTAGAAAGCAAAATGAGTTAGGCAATAACGATGTATTTGCTAATGGTATTTATGATGATCCAATCACTCAGTTAGCAAAAGATAATTCTGCTGAAGCTGGTCATGATTACGAGGAAGGTCTTTTCCCTTGGATCAAACCTGCAAACTCAAATGGATTTGACGAAGGAGTTATTATTAATTGGTGGGATCCTAATGGTTTGGTTACATTCTTAAGTGATATGGGTCCTGTTACCGCACCTATTAATATGATTCCTCATCCACTAGGTGGTACGTTCCATGATAATGGACTAATCTTGAATGAGGGTATGTCTGCAGAAAAAGCAAGAGCAAATATTGCTGATATCATGTCTTATGTAATTCCTAGAACTTGTTTAGCATTAGCTTTACCAGAGTGTGATTACTTATTCACAAATACTGAAGATGTATTGGAAGATGATTCATTCTTAAAAATTTCTCCTAACCCAGTTAGTGATAATATGAGAATAGAATCTTCTGAAGAATTAATCCAAACTGTAGAGATTTACAACACGAATGGTCAGTTAGTATTTAAAAACTCAAATGTAAATGCTGCTTCATTGACTGTAAATAGACAATCAATGGGATCAGGTATGTTTGTGGTTAAGACTACATTCGAAAATGGAATCAGTACAAGAAAAGTAATGGTTAAGTAATTACTTAGTCATTCTACGATATAAAAAAGGCTGTAGCATTTGCTACGGTCTTTTTTTTGTTAATGAGTGAATGATAGAATGACTAACTAAGGATCAACTCATCCCCTACTGAAATTGTGCCTTGATTTATGCACATCAGATTAGTACCGAAGTAAATATGCTTATCAAATTTTCTGTATGTATTGAGTGTTTTTAGAGGTTCCACACTTTTCTCTGCTGTGGATTGATCAATGGTTGTCATGACACACCTTTTACAAGGTTTTATATTTAGGAATGCAGCTTCACCTATCTTGATCTTGTTAAAGTCATCTTCAATGTGCGCCTCCTTACTCTCTATTATGATGTTTGCCCTAAATCTATTAATATCTAGATCGTTCTCTAGTTTGGAATTTAAAAGGTCCATACTGGCTGTACCTAACATTAAATAGGGATATCCGTCAGCAAAAGAAACACCTGTTGATCCTGGGTCTTTATCGAAGTGCTTAGTCCTCTTTGTTGAATCGCTATAATATGCGAGTTTGACCTCCTTATTTAAAATCTCACTAAACCAATTATTAATTTCTGGACGAAAAGTGGCAGCATTCATTGTTGCGTCCCAAACTGTTACTTGTTTAGAGTCAGCAGATAAATCTGAGTTTATATTTATGCAGATATTTTGAGTCTTATATTGAAGTGCAATTTCCTGATTGCTTATGGAGGGTTTGATGAGCGCAAGCTGAGGGAACATGCGTTGAGTGATAAATGTGCCATCCTGGTCAATCAACATTATCCTTCTATCATTATGAAATCCTAAGCTATGAGCCTGGGCAGTTTCTACAGATATACCCCCTAAGCTCTTTATAGGATAGATGATGATTTCTTTTACTCTCATTCTATAAAGATAAATCTGTTATTGATATTAAATAAATTATAACAGAATTCCACCACTTGCTTTATGGAACAATCCTTATCTTAAGGTACTAAACCTTATAAGATGGCAGAGTATTCTATCAAAGTTAATGGAGAAAGCAAAGTAGTTAATGTTGATCCAGATACCCCTTTGTTGTGGGTATTAAGAGATAAATTAAACTTAGTTGGGACTAAGTATGGTTGCGGAATAGCGCAATGCGGAGCTTGTACAGTGCATATTGATGGTGTAGCCATGAGATCCTGTACGCTTCCTATTTCGGATTTAGCTGACCAATCAGTTGTTACGATTGAGGGTTTAGATGCGGAAGCAAAACACCCACTTCAAGAGGCATGGCGAGAGCATGATGTTCCACAGTGCGGTTATTGCCAAGCAGGGCAGATCATGAATGCTGCAGCATTATTAAAGGACAATCCTAGACCTAAGGATGAAGAAATTGATGCTGCCATGAGGAATAACATATGTAGATGTGGTACCTACCTAAGAATTAAAGCTGCTATCAAAACCGCCGCTAATAGTTAATCTAATGAACAGAAATCAAATGGAAGCAAATACTATAAACAAAAACAGAAGACAGTTCATTAAGGTAACTACTTTAGGAACTGGTGGATTAGTTTTAGGATTCAATATGTGGTCATGTAAACCAGAAGCAGTCGTTAGGATGCCTAAAGCAATGCCTAGTGAGTGGACAGATATAAATGCATATCTAAAGATTGGTGATACAGGATTGGTAACTATCTTTTCTCCTAATCCGGAAATAGGACAAAACATTAAGACTTCTATGCCTATGATAGTAGCTGAAGAGTTAGATGTTGATTGGATTGATGTGGTTGTGGAGCAAACGGGACTTAATACAGATTGGTTTAAACGTCAGGTAGCAGGTGGAAGTCAGTCCATTAGACAAGAATGGGGAACCCTAAGAAAAGCAGGTGCAACCGCAAAGCAAATGCTTATGCAAGCAGCATCAAATACTTGGGGTCTTGATGTTCCAGAATGTAGC
>Ga0213858_10001649_pt1 | contig 10690 bp, 5 predicted proteins | sample PICome_FD_160122 | JGI IMG/M metagenome (GOLD analysis project Ga0213858, IMG submission 160122) | Coastal seawater microbial communities near Pivers Island, North Carolina, United States - PICO245 | ecosystem: Environmental > Aquatic > Marine > Coastal | place: USA: North Carolina | collected... | reverse complement strand
CTGTATGGAAAGGTCAATGGACATGAGGCTGAATTTGAGAGTCCACCAACTTTAGACAAAAATTTCCGTCACGATATAGACGTTCGTTGTGACAGATTACGCCTCACTCTTGACCGCAGGCAAAGGCTGACTGAGGCAGTTGAAACTGCTTTGAATATCGGTTCAGGAACCGTAGCGATTGAATCCTTAGAGTCCCCGGAGAATGCCGCTGAATTAAGCGAAGGGACCCGAGCTATGACAATCGAGCAAGGGACAATCACAACTTGGTCAGAAGATTTTGCTTGCCCAGACCATGGTGCATTTATGCCAGAACTTAGCCCGAGAGTATTTTCTTTCAACTCACCACTTGGAGCATGCCCCGATTGCCAGGGATTAGGGGTTCAACGACAATTCGATATCAGCCTAGTTGTAGACGATCAATTGAGTGTCTCAGATGGCTGTGTAAATCCATGGAGGCGCTCGATGTCACCGTCTTGGTATCGAAAACTGATGGAGCAAACCTGTGAATTCTACGACATTCCAACACATGTAAGGTTCGAATTACTTGATGATGATGCAAAAGACATTCTTCTCTACGGCTCTGGTTCTACAATAATTCATTTCGAATTTACTAGTGAAACAGGCTCTCAGTACAAATATTCCAAACCATGGGAAGGAATTATCCCTAGGCTTGAGAAAGCTTATGCAGAAACAACTTCAGACAGGACGAGAAACAAATTGATTGCATGTATGACGGATTTAGATTGCCCTGTATGTAATGGTGAGAAACTGAATCCGGCAGCAAGGTTCGTTTCGGTTGGAGGAATTCGCTTACCGGAAGTTTCATCTTGCTCAGTGCACGAATCCTTGAGCCTAATTAGAAGCATTCAGCCTAATGGCGAAGGCCCTCCAGAAATGTTTGCTGATGCTATTGAAATTCTAGATGATAGAAGTATGTTTATCGGAAAAGATATCCTGAAAGAAATAGATTCTAGATTGGAATTCCTTGATTCAGTAGGTTTGGATTACCTTACTTTAGATAGGAAGGCAAACACTCTAAGTGGTGGAGAGAGCCAAAGAATTAGATTGGCCACTCAGATAGGAACAAGATTGACTGGAGTAATGTATGTCCTTGACGAGCCGAGCATAGGGCTGCATCAAAGAGACAATGACCGCTTGCTGAAAACCTTACGAGAATTGAGCGATTTGGGCAACACATTACTCGTTGTGGAGCATGATGAAGACACTCTAAGGCAAGCAGATTGGTTATGTGACTTGGGCCCTGGAGCCGGAATACATGGTGGACGAGTTGTTGCAAATGGACCTCCTTCTGAGGTGATGATGGAAGAAGAATCGATTACTGGAGCCTATTTAGCAGGGAGAAAAACAATCCCAATCCCAGAGGTTAGAAAAAAGGCAAAACGTGGACATTTTTTGGAAGTCAAAGGTGCTAAACACAATAATCTGAAAGATATCGATGTGAAATTCCCATTGGGTGCATTTACGGCTATAACTGGAGTGAGCGGCTCAGGAAAGTCATCTCTGATCTCAGGCACTTTAGCGCCAGCACTTCAGAGGCACCTACACCGCTCAGAGGTAAGTTGTGGTAAGCATAAACAAATCAAAGGCTTAGACAAAATCGACAAAGCCATTGTTATTGACCAATCACCAATTGGAAGAACACCTAGGTCCAACCCAGCAACCTACACAAAGGTGTTCGATGAAATTAGAAAATTATTTTCTGAGACCAAACTATCCAAGCAAAGAGGGTACAAACCGGGCCATTTTTCATTCAACGTGAAAGGTGGAAGGTGTGAAGCATGTTCGGGTGGAGGCTCAATAAAATTAGAGATGAATTTCCTACCAGATGTGTGGATAACCTGTGAGATTTGTGAGGGCAAAAGATACACTAGAGAATGTTTGGAAGTTAATTGGAAGGGCAGAAATATTCACGATATTTTACAAATGCCAGTTGGAGAAGCAGTCAAATTCTTTGCTAATCATAGAAAGATACACAGGACACTAGAAACTCTTTGCGCAGTTGGTTTAGATTACATTACTCTGGGCCAGCCAGCAACAACTCTCTCAGGAGGAGAAGCACAAAGAGTAAAGTTGGCTAGTGAGTTAAGAAGACCCCCTACTAACAAAACAGTCTACATTCTTGACGAGCCTACTACGGGATTATCATTTTCTGACGTAGAGAAATTAATCGAAGTATTATTGGAATTGAGAGATAAAGGACATACTGTATTGGTAATTGAACATCATTTAGACGTCGTAAAGTGTGCAGATCACGTTATTGATTTGGGTCCTGAGGGAGGAGACCGCGGCGGTATGATCGTTGCAGAAGGAACCCCAGAAGAAATAGCAAAAGTTGAGGAAAGCCATACTGGGCAGTTCCTCAAAAACCTCCTCTGAGATTCTTTATCAACTATCGAACTCATATCTAGGATAAGATTCATTTATTGTTCGTGGATTTTTTTTTATATTATTACTATTATTTGGAACCATGTCGAAGATTACTTCCATGCCGACCAAACCATCGAGAAGAAGAAGAATGGCTGCAGATTGGTATGAATTTGTTGCTTTTGTTTTCTTTATACTATCCATCGTTGGATTCATGATTATCTTGCTCATGCCCACTGATAAGTCTGGAATTGACTCAACGAACAGGATAATTGGACTACAAACAGTTGGAGCAGTATTCTTTGCTTCTGGAATATTCATTTTCCTTTTTGACCGTTCGGCTGTTAGAAGAGCTAATTCTGCTCACGAATTCGATCTGAAAGAATATGAAATTTTAAGAAAAGCATTTTTGGAAAACCAAAAGATGCGGATGGAATCTGGAATTACAAAAGATGGATTCGCACAGGTAAGGTTGACAAAGAAAAGCATTGAAGAATTAGCCACGACAATTCAAAATCGTATTTTGAGCATGCCTCCTCCAGTATATCAGACAACTCCTGTAGAACAATCGTATAAATCCACGATGGTCATAGAGGAAAATCATCAGGAGAACGAAGAAGCCAAAGAAAAAATTTAGCAAAGTGGCCAGGGACTGGTCAACAAAAAAGGACCTAAGTACTACTTTGTTCTAGAGTTGCCAAATTCCGATATTATCTATTTACCTACAAATATTACGGCTGGTGCTTTAGGTGGAATTTTACTGTTATCTATACCCTTTAGGGTTCTATTGATCCCCTTCTTCTTTGGCACATTATCGCTGATGATTTTAGCTGGATTAGAATTTTTATCGATAAAAAGTCTCGATTTAACAACATTACAAGATGAAGAAGAGTGATTACAAATCTGACAAATTAACGCATCAAAGTGTTCAAAGAGCGTCGTCAGTAGCGCTATTTTTGTCCGAGGAATAACCCATGATGCAAGTGAGTCGCATAGAAGTCACACCTCGCCTAATGGAAGGCATGAAAGACGTACGAGGCGATGTAATCCGCAGGCAAATGGCTCAAGACCTCTCCATTGATGTTGCTGATGTTCGCAGTATTGTCGGTTATTTGGTAAATTCAGATATTAACCAAGATGATATTTATGCTAGGGTTGAAGATATTTTCTGCGACCCAATCATCGAGAAAGGATACGGTGGAAATCTTGCCCTAAACGATGAACAACTATTCAATGAAAGCCCAGACCTTACAATTTCAATTGCATTCAAAGCTGGAGTTACCGACAATCCAGGAAGCGCTGCATTAGACGGATTTTTCACAATATTTCCACAAGCATCCAAAGAAAGCAAGGTGGCAACTTACATCACCTATGCATTTTACGGGATTCCTGACAACTGTGACATCAATAACTTAGCCAAATCATTACACAATTCACTTATTCAAAGAGCAATCATCGGTACCAAGGAGCAATGTCTTGCTAAACAATATCCAGAGATAGAATTCATCCAAAAATCACCAACAGAATATAAATCACCTGCTAAGGTCGATTTAGAAATATCAGATGAAGAATTAATCAAACTTAGTGAAGAGGGACTTCTTGCCTTGAATTTAGAAGAAATGCAAACGATTCAAGCACATTACAGAAATCCAGAAGTTAGAAGCGCCAGAGATGCGCTTGGATTGCCGCCAGATGCGCCTACAGATGTAGAATTGGAGTGTTTGGCGCAGACTTGGTCGGAGCATTGTAAACACAAAATTTTCGCAGCGAAAATAAATCACAAAGATCTAGAAACTGGCGAAGAATCAGTTATTGATTCATTATTCAAGACCCACATCATGAAGCCAACCCTAGATATGCAAAATGAAGTAGATTGGCTATTGAGTGTATTCCATGACAACTCCGGCGTAATCGCTTGGGATGATGAACACAGCATATGTATGAAAGCAGAGACGCACAATTCACCCAGTGCCTGAGATCCATATGGCGGTGCTATGACAGGCATTGTTGGAGTCAACAGAGATATTTTGGGAACAGGACTTGGAGCTAGACCAATTGCGAATACCGACGTATTTTGTTTTGGACCACCTGATTATGAGGGAGATCTTCCAGAAAATTTGTTCCACCCATCTAGGGTGCTAAGAGGTGTTCACGCAGGCGTTAGGACCGGCGGCAACGAAAGCGGTATTCCAACAGTTAATGGTGCAATAGTATTTGATGACAGATTCATTGGTAAGCCATTGGTTTATTGTGGAACCGTTGGATTGATGCCACAGAACCTCCCAGATGGCAGACCAAGCCACGTCAAGACACCAAAGGCAGGCGATATCGTCTTCATGGTAGGGGGTAGAGTTGGTGCAGACGGTATTCATGGAGCCACTTTTTCTTCACTCGAATTGACCGAAGAATCACCTTCCAGCGCTGTTCAAATTGGCGACCCAATCACACAAAAGAAATTACTCGACATGACCCTTGAAGCAAGAGATATGGGATTGATTTCATGTATTACCGATAATGGCGCTGGAGGGCTCTCCTCATCTATTGGTGAAATGGCAGAATACACAAATGGCTGCGAGATAGATTTGGCAAAAGTCCCACTTAAGCAAGAGGGATTATCCTCCTGGGAAATCTTAGTTAGCGAATCACAAGAAAGGATGACCCTAGCAACAACTCCAGAAGATGCAGAAGCATTCGAAGCCTTAGCAGCATTACATGAAGTAGAAGTTTCAAGGGTTGCAATTTTCACTGATGATGGCAGATTCCATGTCAAATATGGTGAAGAATCGGTTGCTATGCTTCCAATAGAATTCCTTCATGATGGAGTTCCACAACTACAACTGTCAAGCGTATGGCAAAAACCCACCCCGGATGCATTTAATCCACCAAACAAAGCGGATCACAACCAAATCCTACTCGACCTTCTCGCAAGACCGAATATTGCAAGCAAGGAATCATGGGTCAGGCAATATGATCATGAAGTCATAGCTCAAACAGCGGTCAAACCATTCGTGGGGCCAGAAAGAGACGGCCCAGCAGATGCTGCGCTAATTGCTCCAATACACGGCTCGACTAGAGGGGTTGTGATTTCTAACGGTATAGTTCCAAGATACTCTGATATAGATGCTGGAGCAATGGTTGAGGCTAGTGTTGACGAAGCTGTCAGAAATGCTGTTTGTGTTGGAATTGATGTTGACAAGATGGCAGGTTTGGACAACTTCTGCTGGCCAGACCCGATCCAATCTGAAAAGACCCCTGATGGTGAATTCAAACTTGCTCAATTAGTAAGGGCAAATAGGCAATTGGAAGAGGTTTGTAGGGCATATAGGCTTCCATGTGTCTCTGGAAAAGATTCTATGAAAAACGACTATGGTAAAGGAGCAGATAAAATTTCAATTCCTCCAACTATGTTATTTTCACTATTTGGAGACCACCCTGATGTTAGATTCACAGCCACTAGCGATTTGAAAAGAGAAGGAGAGAGACTGTATCTATTCGGCCTTAGCGAACAAGAATTAGGTGCAAGTGAAGTTGCATATTTGCTCACAGAACAAGGCTCTACTAATGGCATTGGAGGAAATGTACCAAGGCTCACAAATCCAGAGTATCGTCTAGAAGGCTACAGAGCGCTATCAAAATCAATCCAGGATGGACTAATTCGAACAGCTCATGACCTCAGTGAAGGCGGATTAGGAGTTGCTATGGCTGAAATGTGTATAGGTGGAAAGCGTGGTGCCAGAATTGACCTTGACGGTACTGGTGTTGAAGGAACAGACCTTTGGGGGCAACTATGGGGAGAATCTCTTGGAAGAATTCTAATCGGAGTAGAGGCTCAACACGAAGCGGAAGTAGTCGACAGGCTGGAAGAATACGGACTAACTCTAATGGGACTAGTCACAAGCAATAGCCAGCTTGTAATCGAAGACGGATTTGATGAGATAGTCAACATAGATATCTCGGATTTGGAAAAAGCATGGAAAGGAACTCTCAACCTCGATGGAGGTGACATCTGATGCAGCCTAAAGTAGCGGTTCTGTATGGTTTTGGCATCAATTGTGACCACGAGACAAAAGCAGTATTCGATCTAGTTGGAGGTGAAGCAGAAAGAGTACACGTTAATCACTTCGTGAACGGAACCAGAGACCTATCTGATTTCCAAATCATGGCAGTTCCAGGTGGCTTTTCATTCGGAGACCACCTCGGTTCAGGTCGATTATTAGGAAATCGAATGCGATTTGCATTAAGGGATATGTTAAATGCATTTGTTGAAGCTGGAAAGCCAATAATCGGAATATGTAATGGATTTCAAGTACTCGTGAAGACAGGATTGCTACCCGGTCCTGAAGCAGGGGAGCCGGATTTCATTCAAAGAGCAAGCCTTACTCTGAATAATTCAGGAAAATACGAAGACAGGTGGGTCACATTAGATTTCAATCCAGATTCAAACTGCATTTGGACAAAAGGATTGGAGAGAATTGATTGCCCAGTTCGCCACGGGGAAGGAAAATTCGTGATGCCAAGTTCCACTGACTTAGATAGATTAGCAGCAAATGGGCAAATCGTAACCAAATATGTTGATCCAGAGACCGAGGAAGGAGAAGGCTTCCAAGATGAACTTCTACCATTCCCAATTTCTCCAAATGGTTCTGCAAGAAATATAGCAGGTATTTGTGACTCTACTGGCTTAGTATTCGGTTTAATGCCTCACCCAGAAGCAATTTATGCTAAATGGCTGCACCCAGATCACACAAGATTCACAGCCCCAGATGCTCCCGATTGTGCCCCCGATCCTGAGCAAAGATTACTAGGAGATTGGGAAGGAGAGGGATTGCAAATTTTCAGAAACGCAGTAGAATACGTAAAATCCAATCTTTGATTTAATATGAATCCAATCGATGTAATCGATTCCGTTGACTCAGGTAATAAGCGATTAGAATTTGTTGATGAGCTCAGAGGCCTAGCGATTTTATTCATGGTTTTTATCCATGCAGCAGCGACATGGCAGCCCAGTAACATCTCTCAAACAAGCCTTCTTGGAATCTTAGCGGGAGCAATAGGCGGCCTTGCAGCACCCTTATTTGTGACATTATTTGGTTGGGGCCTTGCTAATAGCTCACTGAATAGTAAGAAAATTTTAATCAGAACCTCTATCCTTTTTTCCCTTCAATTCCCCTTGAATCTATTCGCAAGTCACCTATTTCCTATTTTTACTCCAGGCATCCTAAGCCTCTTTGCTCTGCTTTATCTAACGTCTCCGTTATGGGTGAAGGTAAAAAGTATGGACATAGTACTTCAAATATGCATATTGATTAGCATTTCATTATTGTGCATAATAATGCCACAAGGGGGCACTGAATGGGGCTCCAGAATTGAAATCGCCTCAATACTTGGATACTTTTCTCACCTTACGCTAACCGGATTATATCCGTTATTTCCATGGATCTTCTTTGCAATTCTTGGCTCTGTCCTTCATGCCTCTTGGGATAACAATAAACTAACAATTCTACTGTTTGTCTTATCTCTGCCTGCTTTATTTATTTCAATTTTACAAGACAGAGTCTGGGCAGTAGCAACTGATTCAAGCGGTGAAGCGGTGATGACCTTTTTCCCCGCTAATCACTGGTTCTTATTCAATGCAGGTTTGGGAGTAACCCTATTATGGATCATGGCATCTAAATCCAGGCAAAGAATGTCGTTGCTTGCCCCTCTTGGACAAATATCTCTAACAGTATATCTGTTACATTTCATACCACTTAATTACGCTAGTGAATTAGATAATCAAATGGAATGGTCCATGCTAACTTCAATTATGATTATAACCATCTTTACACTGATTTGGCTTCCAATTTCTTTATTGTTCACACGAGCAATGAGCAAGTATACAATCGAGAGTGGAATAAAAAAACTAAGCAGATAATTATTCGTCCATTGAATTTAATTTATCCAAAAAATCTCTGAGTCCCTTTATTTGATGTGCTTCATTCTTCGTAATTTGATTATTGGCTTGAACCAATAATTCTGACAATTCAGCAATTTCTTTTCTTTCGGATTGTATCGCACATTCCATTGCTTCATCCAAAACCTCGATGGCTATCCCTGGCATTGAAAGTGCCATGAATGATTCACCCAATTCCTCTAAAATGATGCTAGCAGCTAATTCATCCTCCTCAATTACGTCATGTGCCTGCTCAATTTGCGCTTCTGCAGTGTCTAAGTCACCTGAGATGTAATTTGCTATACAGGCTGCAACCAAGTAAATCAAGTATGGCTTTTTTACAGAAAATGCTTGATTTTCCGCAACTTCAAAGAAATTAGCCGCTTCTTTGCTATCGCCACAAGCCATTGCCAAGAGTCCGAGTTTTAGCAGGGATTGAATCTCTGCTCCCTGGTCATCGATAAGAGTTGCATGTAATAGTGCTCGAGATAAGTGCATCCTAGCATCCTCGATCTCCCCGTCAATTTGAGCAAGGAAACCAAGAGCAGTCTCCATTCTTATCAGAGCGGGAGACATTGCCCGATGCGCAATTTCTGCTTGTTCAGAATCTAATGGAGCCATACCCATTCCTGTTTCTTGTAATACTTCAGAAAACAATTGTGTTCCAGTTTTGTAATCATTTCTTGAGGTAATAAAATCATCTAGCCTTGAAATTGGAGCACATATTGTAGATAATTTTCCTAATTTTTCTAGTTGGCTGGGCTTCAACTCTCCTCCTCTCAAGTGCTTTCTGAGTAACTTAACCAATTTCTTGTTACTTGGAGCGGAATCCTCGACCTCAATTGTGATTGGGACTCTATCTGCAAGAAGTGAATCGATCATCCAAGTTAACTTAGATTGAATATCATATTCTGTGCGCCTTGATATAGCATATTTCATTTCAGCAGCCCTTACTCTTCTAGATAGTGAATTCAGCTTTTTTCTAGATTCAACATTTGCTAGATCTGCGAGATCATTAACAAATGTCGAAGGTGGGATTGTTTTGAATCCCAGAGCAGCCTCATTACTAGTCCTAGTCATTTTGAAATCATCAGACACTAGTGTAACATCAAAACCCTCTCTAACTAAGTTTGAAGCTAAAACCATCAATGACAAATCAACATCTTGAGGCGCTGCCTTCTCTCCAATGGCCTCGGCTAAACCTCTTATTTGACCTTCATCTATCTGCTTAGAAGTGATGAACTTGCGCAATTCTTCCATAACTAATGGCTTGTTTTTCCACCTGTGGAATCTAACAGTTTTACATTCATCAAAAACTCCATCAGCAACATAAATCGTTTCACTAACCTTTGATAGCACAGAGTTCAAATCATTCAAGAAATGCTTCTCAGCCATACTTCCAAGGTGAATGAAACAGTTGCTATCTACAACCCACTTTGTTGGCATTGACTTTGCCTATGATTGGGGGTTGATGTATTACTCGCCGGTTTGAACTGCCCACAGTTTCCTGTACTGCCCATCTAATTCAAGCAACTCTTCATGAGTTCCGCGCTCAGCAATAACTCCGTTATCTAGCACAATTATCTGGTGCGCATTTCTAATCGTAGACAACCTGTGTGCGATAATCAACGTGGTCCTATTGTCGCTTATTTTTGCAATACTTCTCTGCAATGCCGCTTCAGTTTCATTATCTACAGCACTGGTTGCTTCATCCAAAATTAGGAAAGGGGCATCTTTCAAAACCGCTCTTGCAATCGCTATTCTCTGTCTTTGCCCGCCACTCAACCTATGTCCACCTTCACCTACAAGTGTCTGCCATTTCTCTGGTAATTCTTGGATGAAATCAAAAGCCTCTGCAACCTTTGCAGCATTTTCGACTGCCGCATTATCAGCATCTGGATTTCCATATCTGATATTCTCCATTATTGTTGTAGGAAACAAGGTGATGTGTTGGTCAACCAGTGCAATTGACTTCCTGAGTTTTTCTAATTTCCATTCTTTAATTGAAGCATCAGACCATGAAATATTGCCATCTTTAATCTCGTTAAATCTCAATAATAATTTGGTTAAGGTTGTCTTTCCAGACCCTGTTGAGCCAACCAGCCCAATGGTTTTTTGAGCAGGAATAGTAAGATTCAACCCACTGAATACAGGATTTCGATTAGGATAAGAAAACTTCAGATCTTTGATTTCTATATCGGACTTAGCAACTTGTCCAATTTCAGGATCATGCTCACCTTCTTGAATTTCAATAGGACTTGCTAATAAGTCCAGTACACGCGTTGAAGAAGCCATTGCTCTTTGGTAAAGGTCGAAAGTTTCCCCTAACCTTGTGAGAGGCCAAAGTAATCTTTGAGTCATAAACACAAGAAC
>Ga0213858_10001643_pt1 | contig 10704 bp, 10 predicted proteins | sample PICome_FD_160122 | JGI IMG/M metagenome (GOLD analysis project Ga0213858, IMG submission 160122) | Coastal seawater microbial communities near Pivers Island, North Carolina, United States - PICO245 | ecosystem: Environmental > Aquatic > Marine > Coastal | place: USA: North Carolina | collected... | reverse complement strand
ACACTCCCCCCTTCCTCACGGATAAAATATAAGGTATCCTCATTCTTCTCAGATATGGCATCGTACTGTTCTTGTGTGCCGATCCAAACCTCGACAGGTTCACCTGTATTCTTGTCTATAATACTCATTGTTCATTTCCCACGATTACTTGATCGCCAACATATTCGATAGATGATATCTCAACACCACCTAGTTTGATTCCTTCGATTACCAGATCACCATAGAACACTGTGTAGTCTGCTACACGGTACACTTCAGGATTACCCTCTGGCATCGGTTGCATTCTTCCCTGTAACGGTTGAATTAGAGAAACGTCGACCGTAACCTCTGTTTCCTGTGCATCCATTAATTCGATATCGTCACCCATATGTAGGTCCGTATCATCCATGCGAGGTGCAGCAGGTGATGCCCAGTACGCAAGGGTGTCATAGATTTGCTCGATTCGTTGTAGTGACATGTTTTTATAACGACCCAGAGTCTCTTCGGAACTCAAGATGAATGTCTCATCGACCGGATCGGTTTCACGCATCGTCATCAATGCGTACATTGGTTTGACCTTGTTCTCTGCTTCACTCTCTAGGAACAGGTACGGAGTCTCTAATGGATCTGTTTGCTTTCCTGCTTCGGTATCGGTATCCGCAAGTCCTAGTGTAGAGATCTCAGTTGCAAGATAGAATCCCGCAGGGTGAACGAACTTCTTATAGAACTCCTTGAAGTCTGACGTTGACAGTCCCACCTTTAATAGTACAGAAAAGACTTGGAATCGACGGTCGTCTGTGATAAACTTAACAGACTCCGGTCCTATCTGTGAGTCGTCTTCACCAATCTTGAAGATGTACTGCTTCGGGTAGACGACCTCGACATCTTGATGGAAGAATGCTTTGAAAAACTGTTCGACCGACATCTGTGTGCCCTTGGCACGATAGAAGTTGGCAAGCAGTTTGGTTGATAGACGTGCGGTTGCTTCATCCGGAAACGCAGTGGTGTCGATACCGTTACCGATACCACGTAGTAATAGATCAAGTGCGTCTAGTGTTGTTGTGCTAATGTCACGAATACTGAAGAGATCTTGGATCTTTGCCTCGAACGACCCCGAAGGATCCTCTTTAGTATACTCATAGTAGTTCTCCAAGAACTCAATGAGCCTCGGATAGTCGGACTGATAGAACTCTGGTAATACACCAGAGATCTCACTACTATGGAATCGAACCTTAGCACGTGCCATTACAATAGAACTCCGATAGTGTCGGTTTCAACGTTAGCAGTGACGGATGATCCTATGGTATCTAATCGTAGGATATAGTTGCGCAGTGGTTTGATCGTGCTTTGGTTAGCAGGTACTGCGTTTACTCGTAACGTATCCGATGTCCCTTCTTCGATACGAAGACCTCGAAGGTTGACCGTACCCTTCGCGGGGTCATATGACCCCACGTTTGAAAGAATGACATTCCCGTCGGTATCAAAAATCTGCAGACGATACGACCCTAGTTCATTCTTTACAACGGCGTTCTTTCCGTTGTACCTGAAAGCAGACGTTGTGACAACATGTTCGTCCTTATCCGGTGCCGCAAGCAAGAACGGGAAGTTGACATCAAAGTCTCTCACGATAAAGTTTTCTGGTAGTAGACCGACGGTGATACCAGAGTTGTATGCGATGACCTCATCGAACAGGACTCGAATGTTGATACGAGACTGCGAAGAGATCGACATCTTAGAGTTTAGAATTGCCGGACTTAGATCATCGATCTTCGACAATAGAGGTGATCGACGGAATGACGAATTAAACTTGTTCATCTCATCGGCAAAGTGATCGGTAATGACCTCTTCGACTCGTGCACGATATGTTTCTTTCGTTTCGGTAGATATAGTCGGATCGATATTGAACATAGTCGTTGCGGTAATATATACGACTTCCGGATCAGTGAACTCTGTGTCGATCGACATGATCGATAGGTTGCTTGTTAGTTCGTCTTTAATACGAGTGTGTAGAGCATCAACATCGATTCCGAATCTCGGGTTCAGACTTACGAATACTTTTCCATACTCTGGTGGTACATTATCGTTACCACCCCATGCTACAACGTCATTGATAAACGGAGCATACTTGTTGCTGATCATCGACGTGTAGTCTTCGGCAGTGACTAGTCGACGCTGTGATGCGAATCCACGAGGTGCGTTTAGTTTGATCGACTCAAGTGACTCTTTTGCTGAACCACCAGCAGAACGAGTTGCACTTAGGATTTCTAAACCTTGACTAACACCTTTCGTCGTGAACGTTGCGGCACCGTTACCTTCGGTTCCGGATGTCTTTAGATAGGTGACAACAATCTTGCTACCCACTTTCGGTTTTTGACCTAGTACGTTGCCGTCACTGAATAGAATTTCGTAGTGACCGTTCGACGTTTCCTTCACGAAGAATATACGGGAGTTGTCATTGATAGCAGAGACACTGTCGATATTCAAATACGACGTTGAACTATCGGACGTGTAGTTATCGAACACTTCGACCTTCAGTGTGGTTGCGTCAAGATCTTCGTCTGGAATGACGTACTCGGAGTATTCGACATCTACTTGGAATGTTCTGCGACGGAAACGACCTTCGGATACCTTAATAAGACCTACTGCTAGACCGTCGTCGTTTACCTTGATAGTTGTCGGGTCGGTTGTTCGGAATATGTATCCGACATCATCTACCTGACCAATGAACTCATGACCTTCCGGTATGGTTACTTCGACTTCACCTGCTGCCGGTGTGATGCTTACGGTTAGTAAAGAAGATGCACCGACTTTCGACTTAGGAGTATACCCTAAAGTCTCTGCGTGTGCAAGTGCTGACGCACGAATCTGAGACGAACTAAGGAACGACTCATTGATTGCCATGTTTGCCGTTAGACCGTTCAGATGGGTGTTGTATGCCAGAACATCTAAGATGGCAGAGAGACCACTCCCCTCAAAGTTGTAGTCTGAAAACGTGCCAGACTTTCTTAGGTGTGCTTTTAGACTCTTACGTAACTCAATAAAGTCAAGATCAGAGGTTTTGATTGTCATTTACCTTATCCTCGCAATATTCACGTTAACCGAAACCTCTTGATCGAAGTCTACTACATTGAACTTCACAAGAACGTCAACCGAATTATAATCTGGTTTGATGTTAACTATGACCTGATTCACAATTGCTCTGGGTTCATAGTTAGATATAGTTGATTCAACGAGAGTCTTGATGTCTCGTTTATTTAAATCCGTATCGAGTTCAAACAGCAAACTGCCCAAGTCCGCACCCAACAAAGGACGGAATGGTCGAGACCCATGATTCGTCATCAACAGATTCTTTACGGACTGTATGACTGCCTGTGCGTCTTTCTTCTGATAGATGTCCCCCGACGGTTTCTTTGCGAAGGTACAGTCGATATCAGAATTAACGACAGCTGCCGATACAGTGATCGGTCGAGATGACAAATTTAAGTCTTGTAAAGAACTAATCTTAGGCATTGCGTTAAACTCTTTTTTGTGTATTTATATGAGTCCACCAATGAATTCTTCAAATTCTTCGGGTGTCATATTTTCGGTATCCGGTGCTCTGATATCATCAAGGTTCGGTAACTCCGGTGGTCCTGTGTGTTTTAGTTCATCCACCCCTTCCGGTATGTCAACAATACCATCTATTATATCGGGCAGTGCCAGATTAAATGAGATCGGTAGTCCGATCAACATCAACACGTCACACAGTGTAAGATCTAGTAAGGCCAGCAGTTTGCCTAGACCAATTGCGTCAAGGAACTTCTTGATTACTTTGACCCATAGAAAGAGCAACTCTTTCATGACGATCGTCTTCCAGTCACGTGCGGCCGTTACCAGTTGGTGTACGTGCTCTTCGATAGACTCTACTGTCTTTTCTATCTTCCCTCCCAGGATCTCACTCAGTTTGATATCGAACGGTGCTGGTAAGGGAATGCTTAGATCCATAAGTTCATCGACGAACGCATTCTTAATTTTGCCGATCTCTTTGTTGAGGTCGAAGTTCTCGATGTCTTCTTTTAGTTGTTCTGCCTTTTGTCCCAATTCTTCTGCTTGGTCTTTTATTCGTTGTATCTCACGATCCATTTTTGCCTTTGCGAGATCAATCATTGCACGAATCCATTCTGCTATATCGAACGACAGTGGGATAGGTAGACTAGGCAGACCCAGTGCGTCCCATATCTCTTTGAACATACCGATCAGTGTGTCGAATAGTTTGAAGAGGGTCATCGTACACCACTCCATGATCTCGTTTTTGATATAAGACCACGTGAGTTTTGCTTTGTACTCATCACACAGTTGTCCGAACTCACCATCAAAGTATCGATACTGTTCAGGTACCAGCATATAGAGAGTGTTTAAGACCTTTGTCTTTTCGTCGTTCAACATGCCTAATGCAGAATCATATGCATCCTGTTCGAGTTTACCTGATTCTAAATCTGCTTGCAATGTTTCTAATTTGGTGGTATACTCTTCAGTGACTCCAGCAATCTGTGCCTTGAGTTCTGCTTGATAGTCTCCATCCATAATCTTCAATACATTGATAGAGAGACCTAGTATAGGAACCGTGAACTCAACAGGAACAATCTTACTGATCATCTCCAGCATCTTGACAGGGATAAAGATGTGGTACTCCTGAATCAGTTCGGTGAATGCGTCCTCTGCTTCCTTTTCCCAGTCACGCACATTACCCTTCTGCCACCAAGGAGAGAATAGATCTGAAATGGTTTCTATCGTCTCCTCGACATCCTCGACCGTACCCATGATCTCATCGTAGATCTCAGTGCCTAGGTCGAACGATTCGAGTGCTTGGATCTGTGACTGCAGTTCTGCTCTCGCATCCTCCGGAGCATTCTTGATCTGCTTCTCTAGGTCACGTATCTGTGTCTCGATCTCTTCAGCCTTCCCTGAGAGGTCGAGTTTTGCAGCGTCCACGTACGACGTGATCTGAGGTGGTATGTCACTCAGTTTATTAAACAGGTTGACAATGTCTGCCTTCTTTGGTAGTCCACCACCTTCGCAAGACAGTTCGAGAGTTAAGTCCACTAGAATGTCTTACCGTTGATACTGACACCAGCACCTGATATAAGGTTGATGCCCTTGGTTGAATCGATTGTTGTAACACCCTTGACAGTGATGTTGCAGTCATTAATGACCTCGATGATACAGTCATTCATTACTTTGATCTTAAGAGTACCGTCCTCTAGCATCTCGTAATGCGTACCTGAACGATGTCTCTCTTTGATTCGTTCTTTACCTTCGGTGTCGTCGTACTCTTTGTAGTGACCTCTCTCGGTCTCGTACACCTTGTTGTATGGATAGTTCTCTTCTGCCAGTGAATTGTCGTCACCTTCCTTTGGCATTGCCCCTATGACTAACGGCAGTTGTGAGTTAGGTCCATCAAGAAACATACCGAATACGTTAGTACCCACTAACAGACCGATGTACTGTCCGGTACTCTTATGCACTCCCTGTGTAACAGGCACAACAATCTGTGCCCACGGTAGATCTTTATCATCTATCTCATCATAAACACCGTATACACGCACCTTCACACGACCCAACTTCTTCGGATCGTTATTGTCGACAACCTTGCCGACGAACCATCGAGTCTGGTCTCCATAGTAATCAATAAAATGCTTCGGGATCATGCTTCAACACCACCATTAGATAATTTAACACAAGAGAGGGATACGTCATACCCCTCCGTTTTGAATGAATGCTTAGCCGCAAAGACTAGGTAGTCCCCCGACTTATGCGGATCGTACTTTCCTTCTTCGTCAACCATGTTCGCAGACTGGAATAGTATGCGTGTTGGAATACCAATCGTCATGTGTTGCGGAGTGAGATAGTCGAACCCGTCGACGGTTATCGTCATTGGATTGAATATCATAAGATTCTTAACCGTTCGACTGATTATATTCAGTCGGTACTCGGATGTCTCTTTAGATTGACTGAACGAGTCCGTACCTTCGAATCCCTGAAAACCACCGATCTGAGTGATCACTCGATTGGTCATCTCGTTAAACGGTTTGTCGTCGACCTTAAAGTCATCGGTGTAAAAAGGTTTGCGACCCAACAGTTCATCTTTTTTCAATGGTTCCATCACGTGCTTCACGATGTCGAACTCTACTTCGGTTGACTTGTCCGCAAGTACATCGTAGTATTGATACTTAGAACCAATCAGTGCCTTGTCGATCATATCTAATAGATTCGATGTCGATCGATGATCATGGTTCTTGATGACACGTCGACGCTGAATTTCTCCTGCTGTACTAGAGGCATTATTCACATACGGTATACCACCCTTTCCACCGTTCCAAGGATCTAGTTCCATCATCGACCTTATATCGATCAAGTAAAGATGGTCATCACGTAGTCGAGAGTGTAGGTAGAACGGATACCCTTCGGTTGTTGTCATGCGGTTCTTCACCCAACACATTGCATCGACCGGAGTAAGGTTCGGGACGATCATCTTTATGTCTTGGATGTCTTTTTCAGTGCCCCTGACATCCTTACCAACAAACTCCTTAGCAACCTTTGCGACGATGTTCGACGGTGTACCAGAGTAACTCTTGTTAACGTTCTTTAGGTTGGACTCATACCAGTGTGCTTCGATAAGGTGTACAATGAACACTTCGGTATCTTCGTTCTGATCGGCACGTGAAGACATCAAGACTTTGTCGATGCGGAACGTCTTGTCAACGTAGGGCATCATGACCTTCGGATCGTCGGTAAAGTATTCGATCTTTATCGTTACGACATCACTACTACGGATATCAAAGTCAGTCATGATCGCACGTGTGTCTGTGAACATCATCGTCGCAGTCAGATACGGTTTGTCTAGGTGCTCGAAGATATCGATATCGGTCACTAAGTACTTGATATCAATAGTCGTATTTAACGAACTTGAATGTAAAACAACCGACTCAAGTCTATACGGTGTGTTCTGCTCAACAGTCATAATTAACCTATTGCGTCACGGAATGCTTTTACTACGTCACCGATGACCGATTCCTTGAGTGCTCGAATTTTTCTCAGTTCGTTATTGGTTGTTCTATAGTAGTCATAGTGACTAACTTGCGAGGGTGTGACAACTGCACCATCGACCGTTGTGTGCTTTCCTGTATAAGGATCGATGTCTACCTGTTCACCGTTGTATGTGTGATACTTAGTCGACAGGTACTGAGGTTCAGCAGAGTAGACGGTCAGTGTCTGAACTTCGTCGGACTCACCAATCACCGATGTAATGTCTTCACCGGACGATGTGAACGTACCTTCGTATACCTCGACCACGAGTTGACCTAGGTTAATATCACGTGATAGAACTCTACCTGCAGCACCTGACGTTTGTCCTGTAACCAACTGTCCGACGAACATCTTGTCTAGCATGCTTTGGTTAGTGTTTACTACGGTGTGGGGTAGATCTTTCTTCACCTGATCGAGTACTTGCAAGTCAGTTCGAGGCCACCCACATTCTCGTAGGTCTGGGTTCATAAGGTAGAACGTCCAATGCAACTGTGGATTATTGTATAGTTTGTACGCAACGTGGTCCGCACGTTCACCGTGTTGGATATAATAGTCGACATAGAACGAATCGTTCACTCGCAAGGTGTCTAACACCTCTGCGTATACCGTTAGATCTTCGGTAAAACTCAGTTCGTCGGCATCTCCGAATCGATAGGATGTATACGGGAACATTTTGAAAAACATTAGTATCCCTCCTCAATGTCTGTTCTGTTGAGTGCGATATCTTCCTTAAAGGTAAGTGCCAGATCGTACTCTACTGGACGGCCGTCTTTGTGGTATGCCATACTAGACGGGTTATAGTTAGTTGCAATGCTTTCTAGGTAGCACTTCTTGATCCTAGTTCCGATCTGTACTTCGTTACCTTCAGAGTCAGTTGACGTGAGTTCGATGTTGAACATCCACGGATATTTGTAACCGACGATTGTACCACCTCGGGCATTGATTGGTTCTGGGAATGCGTAGTGACGGAAACGATAGATGATTGCTTCGACCATCTCTGCTTCTGCCTCACTGACCGGAATGAACTTGAACTGGAATTGGAACTGACGTAGGTTCACTCCCTTGAACATCGCACGAGTGTTCGGGTTGATCGTTACCTGTGCGGCAAGGTTCATTGCTCCACGTAGTTCATCTGGCAGTGCCTTGCCCAACAAACTCTGTGATGCTCGTAGGGTTGCGATCTTAGCAAGATCATTCCCATCGGTCGTACCAGAGAACAGATCTCCGATTGACTTGAATCCATTGACAAGTGCCTGACCCACAACACCTGTTACAGTACTACCACTTTGGAATGCATTCAGTGCCGCGGCACCTGACATACCTAGGTCGACGTTGGTGTACTGCATAGAATCGTTGACTGCAAACCCGACAGGTAGATAAAGAGCAATCTGCTCTGCTACTTGTGGTTGTGTCTTTGGTGCCATCTCTGGTGCTTCTGGATCACCTGCTTCGGCAGTCTTAGGTTTGTCACCTTCACCTATTTCTTTTAGGGTCTTATCTGCAGCTGCTTTTTCTGCCTCACATGCCTTTAGTTCTTCGGATGTTTGCTTCATCTCTGTTTGGCATTCATTAAACTCTCTTCCCGCACTAAGTAATTTAGCATTATCCGATCTACCTTGACCTTCAGATTTGACTTCATCTATTTTCTGTCTTGCGTCTGCGGCACGTGCTTTAAGTTCTGTCAGTTTTGCTTCTAAGTCTTTCTTTCTTTTCTCATACTCATCGATAATCTTCTTTGCCTTTTCATGTTTCTTGTAAACATTATCGACCGACTCTGTCCCTGCCTCTAAAGATGATAATGTCTTGACAGGTTCAAACAAGATTTTAGTAGGGCATCGTTTACCAGCAGTTGTACCGTCAGCAGGATACTGCAGTTTACCAGACTTCTGCTTGTTCTTCTTCTTTGCCTTGGTTTCGGTAGGTCCATCTTCACTACCACCTGCCGCACGTCGTAATTGTTCGGGAGTTAGTTTTTCCCCAACCTTCACGTCAAAGATGTCGTCGTTTGCCATGAGAGAATCTCGTGTCTATAAATATGATTTAACTATTTATACACGAAATTCAAATGAAGACTTATAAGGGACGATACAAACCAAGCAACCCGTCGAAGTACGTAGGAGACATCGACAATGTTGTGTATCGTTCGGGGTGGGAACGTCACGTAATGAAGTGGTGCGACAATAACCCCGATGTCGAACAATGGATGTCCGAAGAACTAATTATACCATACATATGTGAGACTGACAAGAAACCTCATCGATATTTTATGGACTTTGTGATCAAGTATCGATCGGGTCGAGTGACACTAGTTGAAGTCAAACCAGAGAAAGAAACCAAACGTCCGGAGAGGACGCAAGGTAAGTCACGACAGAGACTGCTCAGTGAGGGTCTGACATATGTAAAGAACCAATCCAAGTGGAAGGCCGCATCCGAATACGCAAAGGATCGGGGATACCACTTCGAGATCTGGACAGAGAAAGAACTCACCGCAATGGGTATCATGCCCAAATCGACGCAACGCATGCGTACTAAAAAACCCCTGAAAAAAATACCCCCGTTCAGAAAAAAGAAAAAATGAGTATAAATAGAACCATTAGGTCTTAACAGAACGGATACACATGTCTAACATCTTTCAACGACTAGAGTTACAGGCGTTCCGTGCTGGGATTACTCCACGTACCAAGGAGTCCCGTGCATGGTTTCAAAAGAAAATCAAGAACCTTCGTAGCATCAATCGTGAAGAACTAATGAAAGAAGATCCCCTGAAGCAGACTTCAGAGGAGATTGTAGGTAGTATGTACATGTTCTTCTATGACCCAAAGTTCAAGAACGATCGAGTCAAACTACCGTACTTCGATTCGTTCCCTTTGGTTGTAGTTGTCGGTCCAGCAAAGGGTGGGTTCTTGGGATTAAACCTCCACTACCTACCTCCAGTGCTACGAGCAAAGATGCTCGACGCATTGATGGATATCACCAACAACGAGAAGTTCGACAAGACGACTCGGTTCAAAATGTCGTATGAGTTGCTGGTTAAGACAAGCAAACTAAAATACTTCAAGCCGTGCCTTAAGCACTACTTGAACGAACACGTCCAGAGTAGATTTGCAATGGTTCCTCCACCAGAGTGGGAGATTGCTACGTTCTTGCCGACACAGCAGTTCCGTTATGCAAGCAATGCAAAGGTTTACTACGACTCGAAACAAATGATAGGTGAGTAATCGTGGCAGGGATAGAAGAATTAAAGAGCAAGGTGATCTCTAAGAATGGTATGGCATTCTCGAACCAGTTCGGGATCGAGTTGCCTAGCATGGGTGCAGAAGACAAAGACACCCTGAACATCCTATGTAAGGCAGTCGAACTCCCTGGTAAACAGATTGCCACCATCGACCGAATGATCGGTATGCAGATGGAGAAGGTAGTAAACGGGTTTGCCGTTACAGAAGTCACTGCATCGTTCATCATGCTGAATGACTATGGTGTCAAGAAATACTTTGACAAGTGGCAAAGTCTCATGGTAGACGAAGAGGGTGGTCGTGTATCATATAAGACAGACTACGCAAAGAAGATTACCATCCACCAGTTATCAAAACCACAGATACGACTAGGGTTCGACCTAGGTCCACTTGATTTCAATTTCGACCTTTTCGGCAACTCTATATA
>Ga0213858_10001642_pt1 | contig 10705 bp, 25 predicted proteins | sample PICome_FD_160122 | JGI IMG/M metagenome (GOLD analysis project Ga0213858, IMG submission 160122) | Coastal seawater microbial communities near Pivers Island, North Carolina, United States - PICO245 | ecosystem: Environmental > Aquatic > Marine > Coastal | place: USA: North Carolina | collected... | reverse complement strand
TGTTTAAAAAGAGTGCTTCAGCTTTAGCTTTAGATTCGATTACCCTCTCTAAAAACTCTGAATAGATTGTTTTCTCTCCATTGTCTTGGTCAGCCTTGCCCTTAGAAAGCCAGTTATATATACTTGCAGAACTGACACCACTGAGATATGCAGCCTGTTCAATGAAATGTCCTGCAGTTAACCACTTGCAGATCTGTTGCATTTTGTCTTCGTTTAGTTTAATTGGTCTACCCATATCTACTCTTAATTATATCATAGGTAATTAGAGAAAGTCGAAATCTTACATTACATAAAAGTATATAAAAATTAAAAAATAGAAGGACGATTCTGGAGCTAAAACGCTCCAGGAGGCAGCAAAGGGATACCCCCTAAAAAGAGAATTGGGAGCTCACTGGCTCCCATTAATCCTCTATTTTTGTATAACCCATACAAAGTATAGATCTAATTAAAAACTATGCCTGAAATATATTCTGTCATTTCAAAAGGTCATTGGCATTCGCAGGAGTATAAGTCAGAACAAATAAAAAAATTAGCGATTTTTCACAAGGACCAGGAGGTTGTGAAAGATTGTGAAAATTTTCACAAATAAGAATAAAAATAATGGAGGAGTACTCCTCCATTATTTAATTAGTTTTAATATTCAGTTGTTATAAATACTTTCTTTATATCTTCATTTAATAAATTAATATTTTCTTCTTTGTAGTTATCCATATAAATATTTTTTAATACTTTTAAATAATTTAATTGAATAGCTAATTTAATTTTATTCTTAGAAAGAAAAATATATTTTACTTTTTCAATTTTCATTATATCTCTACTCCTGCAAAATCTTTCATGTCTTTTTTATATTGAAAGTAACTTTCAAAATGTTCTTTTATATCAGTAGAACCTAATGAACAAAATTCATTACAATCGTACTCAATACAAAATTGGTTATATTCTAAAGCTTTCAATAATTCTTTTTTAGAACCTTTAAACAAAATCACTTTGTAACCTCCTTATATTCTTTGTATAATCTAGCAAAATCTTTACCAGTTATTTTAATTAAATTATCCTTTGCTCTTTGTTCTCTAGCTAATTCTTTTAAATTTTTCATTTCTGATCGTATCCTCCTTATTTTTGGAGGAGGTAAAATTTACCTCCTCCAAAATGTTTAATAATCGTAACCTAAAGCTCCAGTAAATAACTTATATACTGCAATGTTGCTATTGTGTTTTTTAGAACAAGCTTTAGAATTATTTTCGATTATGTTTTCTAGTGTGAAAATATAACCTTCTTTTTCTATAACTTCACTGAAATTATTTTGTGGCTTCTCCATAACTTCGCAATTACCTGCGTTGTAGTGGTTAGCTAATTTTCTTTCAGCTTCTTTTCTTTGCTTTATTGTTGTTTCTGTAACTTCTAACATTTTTTTTTCCTCCTCTATGTTTTAAGTTATATAAATATAATACAGAAAATATAGTATATAACAAATAAATATTAAAAAAATCTTTTTAAAATCCTCAATGTTTATAGGCTTTTTCGATACCTCAAAAAAAAACTTTAAAAAAACTTCTATTTTTACCTCCAAAAAGTGCTTAAGACTTTAAAAAAAAAGAGGAGTTAAAACTCCTCTTTTTCTCTTTCTAATCTTTCTTTTTCTATTTCTTCATTTACTGCAATAATAAATTTTTCTAATAAGTAAATCATTTAATAACTTCTAAATTCATTTTTAGTTTTTACTTCAGTAAATTCTATAGCGTCTTTAAAAGTAGCATAATTAAAATTACTATTATCAGCTTTTAAAATACCTGATAAATTAGGTATAAAAACTGAGTTCATAAAATTAGTTATAGCTTCTTTTTCATTTTCACTATATGCAATAAAATTCATTTCATTTTTACATACATTAAATAATTCAGCTAATTTAATATAATCTTTCTTAGTCATTTTTTTTATCCTCCATTTGTTGTTTTTCTTTCCAAATAAAATATGGCTTAAAATTTTCTTTTAAGTCAAAATTTTCATTTATAAAAGAATTGTTATTTTTTCTTTTCATATCTTTTAGACTATTAAAAATTTAAAAGGTTACATTTTTTTTAATTTTTTTTATTTACTAGATATAGTAAAAATTTTTAAAACACTAAATATGGTAAATTCTGATCGTATACCATATATAGTGTTTAACCAGGTCCCCACTATATATAGTGTCGAACATATGTTCGATAAAATCTAAACCTAAACTTTACATTTAGATTTTTTAAATGGGGTTAAATTTTTAAAAATCTTATAACATTAGAAGCCTAAAATAGTCAGAATTAAATTTAGATCTTAATTTTCTAAACTTAATAAAGCTTTGGCTTCCAACTCTTCAGCACAATTCATGCAATAAAAATTGTCTTCAGTAAAGATTCCTTCTTCGTGTGATAAGAATACGATATTTTCGCAACGATCACATAACATTGGTTTTCTTTTCATAATATCCTCCTAAATACTCCAGAATTAAATAACTCTGGAGTACTTGTAATCTTTGTTTTTCACTAAGTCGTGAAAGTTACTTCCAACTGAACCATTAACACGATTAATCTTTCTTAAAGATTTATAAGTGTCAAAAGGTACACTGTCATAACCATAAACTGAACCATTTTTAAATTCAGTAAATAACCAAGTCTTTGTAAAAGAACTAACAAAATAAATTTTGTTAATCATTGAACTATCCTTAGTTTTGAATTTCCTTAGTCGTGGTAAATTCATTTATCCTCCTTATTGTTGTAATAATTAGACTGTTCATTTTCTAAAAAGGTTACATACTTTTTTTCAATATGTTTAGATTTTAGGTACTCGTCTATGTGTTCAAAAAAATAATAGAGCATACTAAGAGTATGCCCTATCATTAACTTTGTTGAGTACTTTGTCCAACTTAGTGTCTATGTTTAACAACTTAAACTCTAAGTCAGCTTGTTTCTTTCTTATTTCTAAGAGTTGAGTTCTTCTCCATTTAAGAACATTTCTGTACTCATTAACTATTACTGCAACTAAGACACCAACTAAAAGTGTCATTAATATAGTTGTGATAATTGTTTCTGTCATTTATTCCTCCTTAGCTTGTACTACTTAGACTTCTTTAAGTCCAAAAAGGTTACAACCTAATTTTCTTTTTTCTTTCCTACTGTTTTTATAAATAGAAACCAAAATCCAAACCAAGCGATCCATAAAAGAATATCTAAAGTATTGAATATTAAGTCTCCATTAATATCACTCCACATTACTTTCCTCCATTAGGTAATCGTTTTCTAGCCTGTCTTTATCGCACTCGTGAAAATCATACTCAGCAACTTTAATAAATATTTCATTTATTAAGCAAGTATCAAACTCAAAACCATAAACTCCCTCTTCGTCTCTATAAACTAAAAGTTCGTCTAGTCTTTTAAGTTCTTCTTCTCTATGGGGATACCTGCTAATTAACTCAGCTACCATTTCTTCGTGTGTCATTATTCCTCCTCGTATTTTGCAAGTTTCTCGTGAAACTCTTTATACTTTTTTATATCTTCGGCAATATGTTTCATAAACTCTTCTGGAGTTGTTGTAACTTCCTTGCCTGTTTCCATATCTAATATTTTCATATTCCTCCTTATTTATTATTTAGACTTCACTATTTCCTAAAAGGTTACATACTTTTAGGAGGATAGAGGAAGATTACTCTTCCTCTAAACCCTTATCAATAGTGATAAATTCAATATTGTAAGTATCATCAATTACAATACCAACTACTTGTTCTCCATTAGCAATAAGCTTTTTTACAAAATCGCTTATTTCTGATCGGTAGTAGTAGCCACCTTTATATGGTGTATCAGGTTCTGTATTTGCAATATCCCACATTACTAATCTTTCCATTTTTCCTCCTTTGTTTATTTGTAAATACTGCGATAGCCTCGTGTTATTGCTTCGGTCTTGCAAGATATTCTATTTTCATAGATAGCTCGTAAGCCCACTGCTTAGTGTTCGTAACCAGAAACTAAGTCCTCCAGATTAGCCAGAGGTTATAACATAGCTAAAATATACTAACTTATATGCGATACCTGAGAACTGTATTGGCTCCTTAGAGCTCCTCCACAATAAACAAGAACTATCGCACTATTTACTTTTTTTATTCTGTTGTACTACTTAGACTTCGTGTAACCAAAAAAGGTTACACAAAATCTAAAAATTTATTTTTCCTCCATAAATGTAATATGAGTAACTGTATCGTTAATCATATCCATAAACACAAACCCATTACGATTTTTTACTGCTTCAATTTCTAACGCACAAATAAGATTTTTATAATTTATTTGCATATTAGGATTAAACCAATCGTCAGCCATAACTTCGCTTGTATCAATCATTGCTCTTTCTAATTCTTCATTAGAAAGCTTATCCAACTCAAATAAGTTGTATTCAATACCTCTTATTTCAATTTTATAATCAGCCATTTTCCTCCTTGTGTTGTACTACTTAGACTTAACTAAGCCAAAGAAGGTTACATAAAATTTATTTTTTTTTGAATCCATCTATATATATGATCAAGATTCTGTATATATATTTCTATAACCATTAGATCATAAAAATAGTCAGAATTTAAGAAGGGTTAGTGGTGCAAACTGGAACTAATCTTTTTATATGCACTTTATATCTAGCTAACATTTCTGCACTAGACTTCGCAACCTTAGTAACTTCCCCTTCTCAATTCCATAGAGGAGTTTTACAACTCCTCTAAAGCTTCAAACAAGTCTTTCTTTTCTTCCTCATAGCTATCAAATACAACTAATGGCAAACCATTATCTTGTAATTCGCAAACTATGTGGTAATCGTAGTCTTGTCCCCAATCACTTTTAGGTTCAACCACACCAACTGAAAGAAAGTCCAGTGGATTTTCGTTCCAATTACCTGCAAATGTTTGAGCCAAAAAAACCACAAACTTTGCTGATAAGTATGGAGCGTCTTGAAACCTGCTATCCATTTCAGTATCTCTTAGAGTTTCTAAAAATTCTTTTAGGTCTATTCCTCCACCTTCTAAATAGTTATCCCAATGACGATAAATACTCGCCACTGGTTTTTCTTCATTTAATTCTTTTGTATCACTGTAAAAATGATACACCCCTCTTGTTGCCATAATTTTCTCCTTTGTTATGTACCCTATTTAGACTACTTAAAGTCCAAATAGGTTACACATTTTTTAATATTTTGAGATTTGATCGTTTATCTCTCTTAATTGTTCTCGCAATCTAGTGGTGTCTTCTCCCCACTCTCTTGCGTCATTAATCGCAACTTGTAAATCGCCTCGCTTTCTTACCAGTTCTTTATATTCCTCAGGTAAGTTCGCTAATGCCTCTTTTACTTTTTGCGTACTATAAATGTCTTCCATTATTCCTCCTCTAATTTATCAAACTCGTCAAACATATTTGGTATTTCGTACCCATATTGATTTTCAAGTGTGTGTAATATTTCTAGTATTTCATTTTTAGCATAACTGCAATCAGTTCCACCTCTTAAAATACTAAGTAGTCTTTTAACTACATAATCAATCATTTTTCTCCTTAATTGCTTACACTACTTAGACTGCAACAATTAAAAAAAGGTTACATAAAAAATAAACTTTCTAATATACAACTATCCAACCATTTGCTTTCGTTTCATTTGTGGAATTTGCCATATATTAGAAGCTTTATTTCTCTTTATAACCATTAGGGATCAAGAATAGTCAGAATTTAGATCGCTGCGGTCATAGGGGAGTTCTCACTCCCCAAGACCTAGCAACATAAGGAGGTTATGTTAAATTTCTTCCTCCATATAACCAGTTAGGTGTTCCCAACCTGCGTTACCTCCTTCTTCCCACCACCTATTATGTATATCAACTTTATAGTTGTTACAAATAGTTTCTAGTAGTTCCATAGGAGGTCCCCAAGCACTATCAACTGTAAAAAAGATAGCTTTGGTGTTATCTCCATAAGTATCTTCTTCTATGTTGTCTATACCAACTTGTGTTACCCACTTAGTACCCCAGTTTTCATATCTCCAGTCGTACCAGTTAGTCGCACCATATAGTTCAGTTAAGACTTTGACTTCGTTGTCAGTAAGAGCAACTTTTTCATATCTCCCACTATCGTCAATCATTGTCTCCATAGTTAGTTTGACATACTCGCCAGTTTGAGTGTCTTTAGTTCTCCAAACATTAACTTTTTCTCCATTAATGGTTCCACCACCAGTTGATATAAAATCAAACTCCTCTGGCTGTGGATAAGCTAACCCTAAGTCCAAGACTTTCACTAACTCGTCCTCTACATTAAATCTACCCTCAAAACCTTGAGTGGTACATTTTTCTATTAATTTGTCTATTGTTTCAACACTACCTCTTATCTCGATAGTATTTTCACATATGTTTGGCATATCTTCTCCTTTGTTTGCCTCGTAACTTTGACCTCCTAAGAGGTCAAAAGGTTACACAATTATTCTAGGTTTTAGGTTTCTACCTATTACCTTCTTGTCCTTCACATTTATTGCGTCATGAAATTCACGATAAAGAATTAAGATAACCTCGTCCTTAACTTCTTGATCATAGTTCGATTCTACAATGCAATCTTCCAAGACCTCCAAAAAGTTATTATGAAACACTCTGTCAGTCTCATAATACTGTGAAGGTCTCTGTTGTAATCTATCCATTATTCCTCCTCGTTCCAACCAAGTTTTTTGCCTAATCTAAATAGACCTACAAAAATATGGTGTGGATTTTCTTGTTCTATGTGTAGTTCTAAGTCGCTATCTAACCATAGATAGTTATTGGTCTCAGTTCCATACATAGACATATAGTCTTCTTTGTATGCGTCATAATATTTATCAAGCATATCTAATATGTCTTGTTCCATTACGATACCTCCCTTAGTTCTTTTTCATAGTTCTTATCTACTAGACCGATATATCCACCCTCGTTGCACTCAGCGTCTTGTGATAGCAACATAAATACTGTTTCATTATCTTCAAACTTTGCGTCTGTTTCTAATAAAACAAATGAGTGTCCCCAATCTATTTGAACTTCTCTCCAACCAGTAATCTTCATACCGATTAGTGCGTCAAGTTCGTCTGTTCTATTGTGTGTGCCTAACATTTTTCTCCTTTGTTGTTTTGCTTACATTAATAAGACTTCTGTTCTATCAAAAAGGTTACAACTTTTTCGTGTAAAAGTTCTACCTCTTCTATGTGGTCTTTGTCGTCCTTCTTGTTACATAAGTCCTCTATATAACTAGAAAACACAACACCTAATAAATCTATGTCCTTATCTAAATTTATTAATGCCCAACTCATAATTCTCCTCTCTTGATCTATAGTTCTATATATCTATATATAACCATTAAAAGTTAAAAATAGTCAGAATCCAAGAGCATCTCTACTCCTGGATTCAAAACTGTTTGGTTTAACTTTCTCGTTCTTGTCGTTTTTTCTCTTCGTGCTTTTCTTTAAGCCACTCATCAATAATTGAAAAAATCAAACCTCACTCCTCTCTATAACTTGTCCTCTGTCGTTTTCTTTGGGAGCCATGAAAACTCGTATCCTCGTCTTCGTGGTCATATCCCAATCTACATTGACACGATTAGCCATTAAGGTTTCTAGCAAAAGTAACCTAGACTTTTCGTCCAATAAGCTGTGAGCTAGATATAAGCTTGGTTCCAAAATTTGGTCAGCTATATCTTCTCTATAATGTTCTCTGTCTTGTATGTGATAAAAAACTACGCTTTTATCTTTGTCTTGTTCGTCAAACGAAGACCAAGAACATGTTTGACAACAATTCCACTCTAAAGTGTCAGGTGTACCAGTTACAAAACCTTTGTCTTCTAACTGAGCAAACACCTTGCGTATTGCTGTTTCTAAATTGGTAACTTTTCTACCCATTATCTCTCCTTTGTTTTTTAGACTATTGCAAACGCTGAAAGGTTACATATTTTCTTTCAGCGTCTGCAGATCTCTAAACGCTGCTTAGTACCAAATCTCTTGGAATTGCTTTTCTTTCAACTCCCAGTCTTCAGTCCCCTCAACGCAATAGACTAAAATGTCTTTCTTAAAGTCTATATCTTTCTCTTCTACAAACTCTCCATCTTCTGTGAATAAGGTTCCCAAAAAATCTTCCTCTGGTTCCCAACCCACATAAATCTGGTGGTTTACTTCTTGTATCCAGTCGAGCTTGTCTTCTGCGTTTAAAAAGTTTTCGTTATCTATTTGGCATAAGGTTTCGTCTATTAAAGCTTTTTGGTAACATACTTCCCCACATATGTAGAAACTATCGTCCCATATATAACCCAATGACATACCCTTATCACAAATGTCGCAACTTCTTAAATAAAGTTTTCTCATTATTCCTCCTCTACTCCTACTATCTGTGAATCTAAATCACATACTCCTAAGTCGTAATAGTCCTCCCAGAAAGTATCTTCATCAAACTCAACACCATCAGGCAATTCAATTACTTGATGTTGCATTTGTCGAATGACAACTGTATATGTTTTCATATCTCTCCTTTATTGTCTGTACTACTTAGACTATATCATATATAAAAGGTTACATATAATATATAAAAAAATTCTTTCTATATTTATGAATCAGAAATGTATAAATATACATATAACCATTAAGGACTTGAAATAGTCAGAGTTTATACCATTAAGGTAGGATTTAGTCAGATCATTAAAAAAGGGGAGGCTTTAAGCCTCCCCTTAGGTATGGGCATTAGATAGGGTTATCTAATTCTCTTGTTAATATGTCAAAAACATTTTCCCTTATGAAACTATCAACCGAAAAGGAATTGTCGCCAATGCCTCGCAGTCTCTCTATCTCTAACACCTTGATAATAGTTTTTAATATATTATCTGATGTCATGCCCTCTATATCGTTATAGAATCGCATAATATAATTAACGCCTCTGACAAGCTCCATTAATTCGCCTTGTACGATCAACTGCTCGTTGCCATAGTCGTCTTGTATATAATATGCTTTGTTTCTATTTTCTAATGCAATTTTCATTGCCTCTTCTGTTACCATTTTTTTCTCCTTTACCAATTAGACCTCCGAAGAGGTCTAAAGGTTACATATATTTTTAAAAGTTTTGAACCAATATATTCTCAGCGTAAACTGGTATAACAACTGTGCGTTGCTCCAATTCTTCGTAAGAATCAAGCCCATAATCTTCCAATGCCTCTTTATGGCTTCTATACTCTGACCAGTCGCAACAAATCGCGATTGGATCAAATTCTATATCCATAGGGAAGCCCTCGTAATAGTAATAAAGCTCTTTTAAAGCTTTGGTACTAAAATTGTCCCTAATCTCTAGGAATCTATTAATAAACGAATGCTCGTCTAGTGTATCTACGATAGCCAATTTTATCTCCTTTGTTAGCTTCTCCTATATTAGACTATATTATATTTTAAAGGTTACACTTTTTTTATTTTTTTTTCTGTACATATATATAAGATCTGAGATCAAGGCCTGGAGAGCTGGAGCAGCTTGAGCAGCGTGAGCAGCGTGAGCAGCTTAAAAGCAGCGTATCCAGGTCATTTATACCATTAGGACCAGGAATAGTCAGATCTATTACCATTATGATCTGAAATAGTCAGATCTAAATCTAAAGTTTATATCTATATTTATAACCATTATGGCTGAAAATAGTCAGATTTCACAAAGTTCGGAGCTTGTGATTTTTTTTTCACAAAGTCGTTTGGTTGTGAAATTTATAGGGTACCCCCCTTTATTTAACATAAATTTAACCTTATAAAGTTGTTAGGGGGTATGGGTTAATAGTATTATTAATAACTTATGGATTATTTTTTAGGATTTATATTTGGATACTTTGTCAAAGAAGTAATGGCGTTGCTTAAAAAGTTAAGCGATTGGGATTACGATAACAGGCAAGGGTATTATTTTGATATAGAACCTCTTACAGAAGACGACTTACCTTAATTTTTCTCGGTGGTAAGTAAGTAATTCATTAGCAAATATTAAATTTCTTCTTGCGTTTTTTATATAATTACGATTTTTTACTATATTCTTGTCTTTACTGAGTGCCCACATTGACCAAAAGAAAGTCCAAAATATTACTTGTGGTTGTAATAATTCTTGTGGTAATTCTAAATTCCTTATGTACCCATCTACTTCTGTATTGTAAAAATACATTGAATAAAAATTAGATATATCAGATAACTGTGGAGACATTCCACTATATTCAAAATCTATTATTTGACCAGTAACAGTAAAGTTTGTTATATCTGGATCGTTATGGCTTGGCTCTAGTCTTTCTGCTTGCAAAAAATTTCTATTGTAATAATCAATTAACCAAGTCATGTTTTTTTCTGAAGTAAGATTTTTTGTTCTAAACAATGCAAGTGCGTCATTAAAATCAAAGGATTCTTGGAGTTGTAAACCTGATCCATTAAACCTATTCATTGACTGTACAACACTGTCTGTCGTGTCAAAATTTAAAAATTTCTTCTCATAATATATTTCTGGGGAGGTATACCTACTAGCCATAACACCTGTTTCAACATTGAAATAAACTGGCTCATTAGTCATCTCTAATTGTTTATATGTTTCTTTAATATTATTTATTTCAGCACTTCTATTGAAATATCTACTTAAAGAAGGTTCAGGAACTCTGACGACATAATTAAACATTTTAAAAACTGTATTTGTAACGCTATTAAGTAG
>Ga0213858_10001639_pt1 | contig 10716 bp, 4 predicted proteins | sample PICome_FD_160122 | JGI IMG/M metagenome (GOLD analysis project Ga0213858, IMG submission 160122) | Coastal seawater microbial communities near Pivers Island, North Carolina, United States - PICO245 | ecosystem: Environmental > Aquatic > Marine > Coastal | place: USA: North Carolina | collected... | reverse complement strand
AATACTTCTAGAACATATTTATTTTGGTTTATTGAAAGCTCACCAAATGTCTCTTGTCTAATGAACTCATCTTCATTTTCAAGTACATATTGAAATGAAATTTGAATATTATTATAACTATTGATTTTTGAATTAACCTCATCTAAAAGGGATTTAGCCTCTTGATCCTGGTTTTGAGCATAATTAACTTTACTTAATAAAAATATTAAAAATATTATTTTAGATATTTGATTCATTTTCTAATAATTTATTTAATGCTAGTAAGTCGGTAATGAGTACTTGACGGGCTTTACTACCTTCAAATGGGCCGACTATCCCAGCAGCTTCTAATTGATCAATTAATCGACCTGCTCTGTTATAGCCTAATTTTAATTTTCTCTGTAAAAGTGAAGCTGAGCCTTGTTGTGCCGTCACAATTACTTCAGCAGCTTCTCTAAAAAGCTTATCTCGATCATTTATATCAATATCAAGACTTGTGCCAGAATCTTCACTTATATATTCTGGAAGAATGTATGCACTTGAGTAAGCTTTTTGAGATCCGATAAATTCTGTTAATAATTCAACTTCAGGAGTATCAATAAATGCGCATTGAATTCGAGTTAAATCATTTCCTTGAGTATAAAGCATATCCCCACGTCCAATAAGTTGATCAGCTCCTGAACTATCAAGAATTGTTCTTGAATCAATCTTAGAAGTCACTCTAAAGGCTATTCTAGCAGGAAAATTTGCCTTAATAATACCAGTGATAACATTCACAGATGGTCTTTGAGTTGCAATTATTAAATGAATACCAATTGCTCTTGCTAGTTGTGCCAACCTGGCAATAGGGGTTTCTACTTCTTTTCCAGCAGTCATTATTAAATCTGCAAATTCATCTACGACTAAAACGATGTATGGTAAAAATTTATGACCATCATTAGGATTTAACTTTCTTGCTTTAAACTTGGTATTATATTCTTTAATATTTCTACAAAATGCTGTTTTGAGTAAATCGTAGCGATTATCCATTTCAATGCATAGAGAATTTAAAGTATTAATAACTTTAGTATTGTCAGTAATTATAGCATCTTCACTATCAGGAAGTTTTGCCAAATAATGACGCTCAATTTTATTGAATAGGGTTAATTCAACTTTTTTAGGATCAACCAAAACAAATTTGACTTCAGCAGGATGTTTTTTGTATAATAATGACGCTAATACAGCATTTAGTCCCACGGATTTTCCTTGTCCAGTTGCTCCAGCCATCAATAAATGTGGCATTTTAGAAAGATCCACTACAAATGTTTCATTATTAATTGTTTTCCCTAGTGCTATTGGAAGCTCCATTTCAGTTGTTTGAAACCTCTTAGAAGATATAACAGAATTCATTGAAACAATTGTAGCATTTTTATTAGGAACTTCAATTCCAATAGTCCCTCTTCCTGGTATAGGTGCAATAATACGAATTCCTAGTGCGGAAAGCGACAGTGCAATATCATCTTCAAGATTCTTAATTTTCGAAATTCTTATTCCGGCATCAGGAATAATTTCATACAATGTAACTGTTGGACCAACAGTTGCTTTTATACTACTAATGCCAATTTTATAATTATTTAATGTTTCTACTATTTTATTTTTATTATCCTCTAATTCTTCCTGATCTATAGTAATTCCCTCAGTATCATATTTTTTCAAAAGCTCTAGATGTGGAAAAATAAATTTTGATAATTCAAGTGTTGGATCTACTTCGCCATAATCAGCAACTAATTTGGCAGCCAAATTATCAATTTCAGAAGCTTCTTCTGGAGCAACAGTAACCTCCATTTTTAAATTCTCGGAAACAATACTTTCTTTACTACTGTCATTCTTAGTAATATTTATTTGTGAATGATTTTTTATGGTTGGCTCTAGACTTTCTAATGGTTTTTGAAAATTGTATTCATTTTTGTTTACAATATCTTGAGAGTCATTTTCATTTACATAACTTGAATCTTGTTTCTCTTGTAATCTTTCTTCTTTGGTACTTTTAAAATTTATCAGTTTAAATATTTGTTTTGGAGTTATTTTTTGTCGAACTGATAAGTAAAAGATAAAACTAAGCGTAAGAACTATGACAGTTCCAATCTTTCCAGTATAATCGTTTAAAAATAGATTTAATTCATAACCAATTGTTCCTCCAAGGTTGGGCATAGTAATAAAAAATCCAAAAAAGATAGATAACCAACTAATTGATAATGTTCCCCACAACCAATTGTCAATAAGTTTCTTCTTTGGTGAATTTTTCAATACACTTATTCCAGACTTAAATAATAGTACAGAGAAGATAATTGAACTTACTCCAAATCCCTTAAAAACAATAAAGTGGCTTATCCAGGCACCAACCTTACTTAGCCAATTTTCAGTTTTTGTAGACCTTTCAAAAAAATCGACCAGTGCACTCTGATCATTTTCACCTGTAAAAAAATATGAGATTATTGATAAGAATAAAGCAATTGATAATAAAATTAAAAGACTACCAATGAATAGGCGATGTGAGTTGCTAATCTCGACATTAATTTTATCGTTTAAATTTTTACTTTTTCTCATAAATAATGGTTAGCTAAACAAAAATACAAATTAATAAACTTTATCCTATTATCAATATATATAGTCAAAAACAAAAAACACCTAAATAATTCTAGGTGTTTTTTTATCATAGGTTACATTTGATATTTATCTAAATTAAATCAAAACGATCAGCATTCATTATTTTGTTCCATACAGAAATGAAATCATTAATAAATTTATCTTTATTCTGATCCGTAGCATAAACTTCAACAATTGCTCTAAGCTCAGAATTTGAACCAAAAACTAAATCAGTTCTACTGGCTTTACGCTCAATTTTTAAAGAATTGCGATTTTTTGCTTGGTAAGAATTATATCCTGTTTTTTCCCATTTCACATCCATAGATAATAGGGTTTTGAACCAGCTATTATCTAATCTTCCATTTGTCCAAATTCCCTCTCCAGTGTATGAGATTCCAACTGATCTAAGTCCGCCATATAAAACTGTTAGTTCTACAGTTGAAAGTCCTAGAAGCTGTGCTTTATCTAACATTAATTCTTCTGGAGAAACTGAAAACTCTTTCTCGCAATAATTACGGAAGCCACATGCTTTTGGTTTAAGCAAATTGAACGAGTCAATATCAGTATCTTCCTGGGTTGCATCTCCACGTCCAGTTGTGACTTTTACATAACTTCCTGAAGCAATTTCAATTCCAACAGCTCCACCTATAATTATAACATCTGCTACACTAACATCAAATTCCTTAGAAATGTTTTCAAATACTGCCAGTACTTTTTGTAATTGTTTTGGTTTATTAACTTCCCAATTTATTTGAGGATTTAATCTAATTCTTGATCCGTTAGCTCCACCGCGGTTGTCCGACTTTCTAAATGTTGAAGCTGATGCCCAAGCTGTTTCTATTAATTCGGTTTGGGACAAACCACAGTTAATTATACTCTTTCTTATTTCTTTTTCTTTTTCCTCAGGGATTACAGAAGTTGGATTTATTGGATCTTGCCACTTGTAGTCAACGTCTTTAAAATCGCCACAAACATAATTACTTTTTGGTCCCATATCTCTATGGAGGAGTTTAAACCATGCTTTAGCAAATGCATCTTCAAACTTCTTAGGGTCATTTAAAAATTTCTTACAAATTTTATTATAATCTGGGTCAATTTTCAAGGATATATCAGCAGTTGTCATCATCGGAAGTACTTTATTATTACTTCCATCAACCTCAGGTACCATATCATTTTCATGACAATCAATAGGGTGCCATTGCCATGCACCTGCTGGACTTTTTTTACATTCCCATTCGTATTTGAATAATAATTTTAAATAATCCATGTCCCATTTAATTGGATTTGTTGTCCATGGTCCTTCGATTCCACTAGTTATGGTATCAACGCCTTTTCCTGATTTGAACTTATTTTCCCATCCAAATCCTTGAGCTTCAATTTCTGAGCCTTCTGGTTCATTTCCTACAAAATCTTCCGAACCTGCACCATGTGCTTTTCCAAAAGTGTGACCACCAGCTGTTAGTGCAACAGTTTCTTCATCATTCATAGCCATTCTCTTAAACGTTTCACGTACATCTTGAGCGGAAAGCTTTGGATCAGGATTTGCATTTGGTCCTTGTGGATTTACATAAATTAATCCCATTTGAACAGCAGCTAAAGGATTTTCTAGATCTTGTCTTGTCTTCCCATAGCGATTATCTCCTAACCACTCATCTTCAGAACCCCAATAAATGTCTTTTTCAGATTGCCAAATATCATTTCTCCCCAATGCAGTTCCATGATTAGGCCCACCCATATCCTCTATAGCAACATTTCCAGCTAAAACTAAAAGATCAGCCCAGCTGAGTGAGTTTCCGTATTTTTCTTTGATTGGCCATAATAATCTTCGTGCTTTATCTAAATTGCCATTATCTGGCCAGGAATTTAATGGTGCAAATCTTTGAGCTCCTGTAGCAGCTCCACCACGTCCATCACCAGTCCTGTACGTTCCTGCTGCATGCCATGTCATCCTAATAAAGAAAGGTCCATAATGACCATAATCAGCTGGCCACCAATCTTTGCTGTCTGTCATGAGTTTCTTCAAGTCTTCTTTGACGGATTTTAAGTCTAATTTTTTTACTAATTCTCTATAGTTTATTTCATAAAGAGGATTACTTTTCAAATCATGTTGTCTTAAAATATCAAGATTTAGATTATTTGGCCACCAATCTTTGTTTTGCGTTCCAAGATTTGGTTTTGTTGTTGAACCATGAAATGGACATTTACTTTCGCTCATAATATTTAATATTTAGTTTAAACTAAATTAATAAAAAATAATTTTTCAATTTTTTTTATCAATTATTATTTGTTATTCCTTAATAAATCTTTCTGATGGGAGTTTAGTTTTATTTTGTATCCCAATCCCGCTATAAATAGAGTCATAAATGGACTTATCCAGTTAAAAAAGGCGTAAATAAAATAATCGGCTACTGAAACTCCTAAAACGCTACTTTGATAAGCGCCACATGTATTCCATGGAATTAGTACGGATGTTACAGTCCCTGAATCTTCTAAAGTTCGACTTAAGTTTTCTGGTGCTAAACCTTTATTTTCATAAGCTTTTTTAAACATCTTTCCTGGAATTACAATTGCAAGATATTGGTCAGAAGCTGTAATATTCAGAGCTAAACAACTTGCCACAGTACTTGTAAATAAACCAAAAGTTGATTTAGCAAGTTTAAGAATTGACTTGCTAATTATTGTAAGTGCACCGATAGATTCCATAACACCACCAAATACCATTGCACATATAATCAACCAAACGGTCCCTAGCATTCCCTTCATTCCTCCAGACGATAATAAATCATTTAATTCAGAGCTAGCTGTTTCAATAGAAGTATCTACTGTAATGGATTGCATTACACCTTTGTAGGCTGAATTAAAATTTAAAATATTTGAATTGGATATTTCTACTATTATATTTGGTTGAAAAAATATTGATGCTACTCCAGCAACAATTACTCCTATGAATAGTGCAACTAGCGCTGGTGTTTTTCTGTAAATAAGAAAAATGACAACTCCAGGCACAAACATTAGTAACGGTGTTACATTAAATGCATTTTCAATTGCATCTAATTTATCAGTTAAATTTGGGTTTCCATCAACATTTAAATTAAATCCAATTATAGTAAATATAATTAATGTCAATATAAATGTAGGTATAGTTGTAATAGTCATATATCTTATGTGACTAAATAGATCTGATCCAGCCATTGCAGGAGCAAGATTTGTAGTATCGCTCATTGGAGACATTTTATCACCAAAATATGCTCCAGAAAGCACAGCTCCAGCTGTCATTCCTGAAGAAATACCTAGACTCTCTCCAATTCCAATTAGTGCTATTCCAACTGTAGCGGATGTGCCCCAACTACTACCAGTTGCTAAAGAAATAATTGCGCAAATTAGCAATGAAGCTAAAAGGAAAAATGAAGGATCGAGTATTTTAAGTCCATAAAAAACCATCGTTGGTATTACACCGCTGACTAACCAAGTTCCTGAAAGAGCTCCAACCATTAGCAGGATTAATAGCGCATTAGTTGAAGATTTTAAATTTTCTGAAATTTCTAAGATCATTTTTTCAAACGGCACTTTGTTTATGAAACCAATTGATGCAGCAATTGCTGATCCAATTAGTAATACAAATTGGTTACTACCACTCAAAGCATCATCTCCATATACAAAGAAAACATTATAAAAAAGTATTAATACTAATGCTGCAATAGGAATAAAAGCCTGAATTAATGAAATTTGTTTAGAGTCTTTAGGCATTATATTTGATTGTTATTAATTAATGTTTTTTTAAATAATACTCTTAGAATTTAATAATACGATTTTTAAAATACCTCACAAAATTTTCACCTTAGTTTAGGATACTTCTTTGGATCAGATTCATGTAATATTGAATACGTTTTTTCAAAAATATCATTTACAGAAGGTTTGCTAAAGTAATCACCATCTGAACCATAAGCAGGTCGATGATCTTTGGCTGTCAAAAGGGAAGGAGCACTATCAAGATTTTCATATGCATTATCTTGATTTAGAATCTTTGATAATATGTAAGCAGAAGCTCCTCCTGGAACGTCTTCATCAACAATAAGAATACGATTAGTTTTGTTTAAACTTTTTGCAATATCATTATTAATATCAAATGGTATTAGAGATTGAACATCAATCACTTCAGCATTAATTCCTACTTCAAGAAGCTCTCTAGCTGCCTGTTCAACTAAGCGTAATGTTGAGCCATATGATACTATTGTGATATCAGTTCCTAGCTTGATAATATCTACTACACCAACAGCAGTTTTAAAAGATCCAATATTATTGGGTTTTTTTTCTTTCAATCTGTATCCGTTAAGGCATTCTACAACTAAAGCTGGCTGATCAGCTTCTATAAGAGTATTATAGAAACCTGCAGCTTTTGTCATATTTCTTGGAACTAATACGAATATACCTCTGATTAAATTTAATATCCCACCCATTTGTGATCCTGAGTGCCAAATACCTTCGAGCCTGTGACCCCTTGTACGAATTATTAATGGCGCCTTCTGTTTACCAAAAGTTCTATAATGAAGGGTAGCTAAATCATCACTTATTATTTGAAGAGCATACATTAAGTAATCTAAATATTGTATTTCCGCGATAGGTCTTAGTCCACGCATTGCCATTCCAATTCCTTGACCAATTATAGTTGCTTCTCGTATACCAGCGTCAGCGACTCTTTCGCTACCATATTTAAGCTGTAAACCTTCAAGGCCTTGATTTACATCGCCAATTGCACCTGAGTCTTGACCAAATATCAGACTCTCTGGATAATTTTTAAAAATCATATCAAAATTATCTCTGATAATTATTCTGCCATCAACAAATTCTGGTGACTCATCATAGATTGGATCAATAGGTTTAATTTTAGTGGGGCTATTATGCGATTCACTATACAGCAAACTACTAAACTTTGGCTGTTCAATTTTAGAATAATTATTAATCCATTTTATTAGATCATTTTTGGCTGAATTATTATCAAATATTAAATATTTTAGACAATTTCTAGCTATTGAAAGAACATCTTTTTTTATAGGTTCTTTTAATGATTCAAGTTTTTTAATTTCTTTTTGTACAAAGTTTTTATTTGAAGAAAATTGAGTAACATTCTTTAGTATAGAGTTTAATTCATTAGCAGATTTTTTAATTGGATTTAAAAAATCATTCCACGCCTTAATTTTTGCAAGTTTGACTTTAGCTTTTATATCTTTTTCAATTTCAAACAACTCATCTTCATTTGAGATATCATTACTAATTATCCAGTTTCTAAATTTAATATTACAATCATTGTTTTTTTCCCAAAGTAACCTTTCAGAATCTTTATACCTTTCATGAGATCCTGAGGTTGAGTGACCTTGTGGTTGTGTTAATTCCTCCACATGTATTATAACAGGGACGTGTTCATTTCTAGCTATTCTGCCAGCCTTTTCATAGCAGTTAATAAGATCGACATAATCCCAGCCTTTAACATTTAAAATTTCATAGCCTTTGTCAATTTCATCCCTTTGAAACCCTTTGAGTATTTTTGATATATTTTCTTTTGTTGTCTGATGTTTTGCATGAACCGAAATTCCATATTCGTCATCCCATATGCTAATCACCATCGGAACTTGTAAAACTCCGGCAGCATTAACAGTCTCAAAAAATATTCCTTCGCTAGTGCTTGCATTTCCTATAGTGCCCCAAGCAACTTCATTTCCATTATTAGAAAAATTTGATGAATCAAAATTTTCTATATTTTTGAATATTTTTGAAGCTTGAGCAAGACCTAATAGTCTAGGCATTTGCGCGGCAGTAGGAGAGATGTCAGAACTTGAATTCTTTTGCTTTGTTAAGTCTTTCCAATTGAAATTTTCGTCAAGAGAGTGAGTTAAAAAATGTCCTCCCATTTGTCTTCCAGCACTCATTGGATCATGATTGATATCTGTGTGAGCATAAAGACCTGCAAAAAACTGTTCGATTGATAGTTTACCAATTGCCATCATAAATGTTTGATCCCTGTAATAACCTGATCTAAAATCACCTTTCTTGAATGATTTGGCCCAGGCTATTTGGGGCAATTCTTTACCACCACCAAAAATTCCAAATTTAGCTTTTCCCGTGAGTACCTCACGTCTGCCTAGTAGACTACATTCTCGGCTAGTAACAGCAATTTTATAATCTTCTATGACTTCATTTTTAAATTCTTCAAAGGTTATATTTTCTGTTAAATTACTTTTAACCGACATTGGGTATTAATTTTTGCAAATATAGGGATTATACCCTTCAGGGCAATAAGAATGATTTAATACAATATTATTGTAATGTATTCATTTAAACTGTAATTAAAACCATCTTCTGGTAAATAATCCAGCCAATTTTGAAATATCTGTAGTGAATACAAATCTAATTTTATTTGAATAATTATTTTCACTGATTTCCCAGCCTAAATTTGAATAAATTGGAAAATACAACTCAAAGTAATCTAGTATTAGATCTAATCTTATTCCAGAGTCATATGCAAAGAATGCAGTTCTATTTTTATTTTTTAAAAACCCGATATCTCCATATGCTTGTAAATATCTCCACAACGAAACACTACCATTTAATGTTGTCATCCAATGATTTGCTAACGATGGTTCTAATTTAGATTTAAATCCCCCTTCAGCAACAATCAGTTGTTGAGATAATACTCCTGATGATTCTGATTGACCAATATAATTGTAATCAAATAGGTAATTTGTAGGCCTGTCTAATGAATAATTAAAACTGGTTTCTGTGGGGTCAAGTTTATTGAATAAGAAAATTCCAGAGAAAAACCTTAAATTATAATGTCTATCTTTTGGTGTGCGTTTTCTTCTCTCATAGCTGAAACTTAATTTCCCGAAATCACTTGAAACTTGTAAATCAATATCCCAATTTTTATAATTTTCAATATTGTTTTCTTGGTGAATAAATTTTGTATTAAAAATTTTATAAGGTGGAATTTCATTTTCATCCGTAATACTACTTGAATTATCTTTTTGGATATTTATATATCTAAATTGTAATTTATCATTTGTGTTGGACCTCAAGTTATTTTTTGGTCTAAAGGTAAACTGTGCAAATGGCTGTATTTTACTTATAAAAGCACCATAGTCAAAACTAGATCTATCAAATGTTATCCCTATCATTGTGTTAAATAGTTTTCTTTCTTCATAAAATTTATTAAAGATTATCTTTGCATTTCCTGTAAGTGTTTCAGATCCAGTTCCATAGCTTGGCACAAGCGCATAGATTATAGGTTTTGCTAAGAGTCCACGGTTATTAAAATTAACTCCAAATTTAAAACCATCATATACGTTTTGAAATTCAACAACTGGCATTATGTTAAGTTGATTGTAATTTGGATTTTGGACATCTCTAATAAAACGAATTTTTAGAGGTCTGTTTAAAGTTAGTTTATTTACTGATTTCCAATTATTTTTTCTATTAAATTCTGGACTAAAATGTTCAAAATTTAACACAGTATAGTCTTGGTTTTTGTTATCTAACAAAATTGTTTTTTGATTATTAAAACCTTTAATCCAATTTGAAGATAATAAGCTGTCATTTTTTATGGAATTTATTGTGATTGGATAGGCTCCTTTTTTTAGATTCTTTAATTTAATTTTTAAAGAATCATTATAGTAGCTGATTGATTTTATCTTATAGTCTGAAGAAAATGATTCATTTATGAAATTTTTAAAAAACCAGTCAACTTCTTTATCATAATTTTCTCTTATAAATGATTCAAAATTTTGAGTTGAAAACTTATTTTCTTTAATAAGGTGTCTTAACCAATCGAGTTCATCCTTTTCACCTAAATAATTTTTTAGATATAATATTGCAACTCCTGATTTATAATACGATGTGAATTTTTCATTGAAGCTTAGTAAGTTTTTTTTATTTTCTGTTAAGGCTTGATCTCTTCCAGTACGCATCATTTGATAAAAGGTCAATCGATATTGCTCATTATACTTGAGTTTTGAAAAATTGTAATTTTTAATTCCCCACATATCTGCTAATTTGCCAATCAGTTTCTGATTTGGGTAATAGCGGTCAAGATATTTAATAAGAAGTAACATTTGAAATCCA
>Ga0213858_10001638_pt1 | contig 10725 bp, 11 predicted proteins | sample PICome_FD_160122 | JGI IMG/M metagenome (GOLD analysis project Ga0213858, IMG submission 160122) | Coastal seawater microbial communities near Pivers Island, North Carolina, United States - PICO245 | ecosystem: Environmental > Aquatic > Marine > Coastal | place: USA: North Carolina | collected... | reverse complement strand
GATGTAACTGATATGTTAGTGGCACACGAGTGTGCTCACGCTTTATATACACCAACTAATGGTTGGAAAAAAATTGCTGATGATGATGAGTTAAGAGCATATGTCAATGTATTAGAAGATTGTAGAATTGACGCAAAAATACAAAAGAAATATCCAGGTGTTATTAACAACTACTTAAATGGTTTTGAAATACTTAACAGACAAAATTTCTTTGGTCTAAAAGATAAAGACTATGATAAAGATTTAATGCTAATTGATAAAATTAATATCTTTTATAAGTCTTCTAAAAAATTATTATTTAACTTTTCTAATAGTGATAAACTATGGTTAAAAAAAGTTGATGAGTTAAAAACTTTCAATGATGTTATTAAACTTGCTAAACTATTATTAGATTGGCAGAAAAAAGAAATTAAGAAACTTAAAAAGTTACCTGAATTTGACAATCACGTATTAGTTGAAAACTACAATCTAAAGAATAATGAAAACGATTCAAAAGATAGTAAAGATGTTGATGGTGATAATGAAGATAACAATTCAGATAAAGAGTCAAAAGATAAACAAGACGGTGAAGAAGGTAAAACAGAATCAGAATCAAAACAAGATAAACCTGCTGTAGGTGATAAGACTGCCAAAGATAAAGACAATAATTCAGGTGGTGGTGATGTAGGTGCTGGTGGTGATACGCCACTTACTTCTATTACTAATAATCACTTTGAAGGTCATAAAGAAAAATTATTAGATACTAATACAAGTTATTATTATAGATCAATTCCAGATCCTATATTAAATAAAGTTATTCATTCAAATAAAGATTTCGTAAAAGATATGAAACAATCATTTATTAATGACAAGATTACTGCTAGAAATTATATGCCGTATCTTAAAAAAGAATACAAAAAGTTTATGAACGAATCTAAAAAAACTATTATGTATCTTGTAAAAGAATTTGAAATGAAAAAGGCGGCAACTGCTTATAAAAGATCAACACAAGATAAAACAGGTGTAATTGATCCTCTTAAATTACATAGTTATAAATTTAATGATGATATATTTAAAAGATTAACTATATTACCAGACGCTAAAAACCACGGTATGATGATGTTGTTAGATTGGTCAGGTAGTATGTGTGATACCATTTTTAAAACGGTACAACAAACAATTCAGTTAGTATCATTTTGTCAAAAAACAAATATACCTTTTGAGTTGTATTTCTTTTCTAGTGAAATGGATAAAGATGATGATAGATCATATAAAAGAAGTTACAATTTTAATTACAAACCTGGTGATATGGGTATTGATAAAATTACATTAGTCAATGTTGCTAGTCATAAACTTAAAAAACAAAAATTAGATGAGTCTTTAATGTATCTATATCATTTAGCAATGTATTACGACCATAGATATTCTTGGAGAACTAATTGGGCAGGTGAATATAGACCTGATTCAGTAGGCATACCTAGTCAGTATTATTTAGGTTCTACACCTTTAAATGAGGCATTAATCGTTATGTTGAAATTAGTACCTTTATTTAAAAACAAATATAAGATTGAAAAAATGAATTTAATTACTTTAACTGATGGTGGTGGTAACTATGGTTGTTCAGATACTATGGCATATGATCCAGAAACAAAACAAATGGTAGGTACACATCCAGAGAATCAAGGTAATACAGATGTTATGATATATAAAAAGAAATATCATTCCGTTAAAGATGAATATTATGGTTATAGATCAACTGGTATTACAGGTACTATATTGAATATGTTAAGAAAATACCACGGTGTAACTACTATCGGTTTCTATCTAATTAAAAGAATAAGAAGGTGGGAAACTGATATGTATTTCAGACCTCAACATATTAAAGACTATAATCAAAGAGATAAAATGTATTTAAAGAATAGACAATTATTTAATAAAGAAAAGGTATGTGCTGTACCTCAAAAAGGTTATGATGATTATTACATAGTTAACGCTAAAGATATGAAAGTACAAAATACTGATTTAGATGGCATTAATGATACTATGAAGACTGGTAAGATTAAACAATTATTCAGTAAGAGTATGAAAGGAAGAATCACTTCCAGAGTGCTTTTAAACAAATTTATTGAGAAGGTTGCATAATATGGATCAAAACATCAATAAAATCAACGATTATTATAGCTTGACATTCCAGTCAATTTATGATAGGATAATAGTATATTTAATAAAGAAAGGACTAACAAAATGTTATTAAATGATAAACAAAGAAACTTTGTAGAATTATGCTACAAAGAATTTGGTGATATAAAAGAAATCACTAGATCGCAATTAGTCAAGGTTGAGAAGAAACATAAAGTTGCTTTTCCTCAATGGTTAGTTGCTAACAAAGACCTAAAAATTAAAAAAGGTCTTTTCAAAATGCCATCTGGTTCAGATACAGATGTTTCTAAACCGACTACTATGGAAAAGGTAGTTAAACCTGAAACTAAAAAAGAGGCCGCTTATGTAGTGTCTTCTTTAACAGGTGACATTACACCGAATAAAGATAAAAATTTCGTATCTTTCGGTAACTATCCAGATGTTAAAAATATAATTAAATCTAATAGATTCTATCCTGTGTTTATAACAGGTCTATCAGGTAACGGTAAAACATTGTCTGTAACCCAGGCGTGTGCTGACTTGAAAAGAGAATTGATTAGAGTTAACATAACAATTGAAACAGACGAGGACGATTTACTAGGTGGTTTCAGACTTAAAGATGGTCAAACCGTTTGGTCTAACGGCCCGATTATTGAGGCAATGGAAAGAGGCGCTGTTCTTTTACTTGACGAGATTGACCTTGCAAGTAATAAGATTATGTGTTTACAACCAGTCCTTGAAGGTTCAGGTATCTTTGTTAAGAAGATTAACAAGTGGGTATTACCTAAACAAGGTTTCAATGTTATTGCGACTGCCAATACTAAAGGGCAAGGATCCGAAGACGGTAAGTTTATCGGTACTAATGTTCTTAATGAGGCATTCCTTGAAAGATTTCCAGTAACATTTGAACAGAAATATCCTTCTGTTAAAATTGAGAATAAGATTTTAAATAATACTTTAAAGTCTTATGGTAAATCAGATGTCAAATTTATTGACAAGTTAACTACTTGGGCAGATGTAATTAGAAAAACCTACTTTGATGGTGGTGTTGATGAAATTATATCTACAAGAAGACTTGTACATATTACACAGGCATATGCTATCTTTAATAATAAGATGAAGGCAATTGAAATGTGTACAAATAGATTTGATGATGATACAAAGAATTCCTTTGTTGAGTTATATACTAAAGTTGACGCTGGTGCTTCTGCCGATTCAATTATTGAATCACAGAAAAAGGCTGAACTTGAGTCTCAAATAGAGGATGACAATGATAGTGAGTCAGATGACGAGGAGGATGCAAATGCAATCTAATTTAGATTCTAAATCTATCAATAGTGTTAGTCCAAGGGTGGCGGGTTCTCCGCCACCTGATAACTCTGGACTACCAAAACAAATTGTAGATAGTGTTATACCTTACGATCCTAATAATTGTGAGGCGTTTTTATATAAATTTACAAACCTAAACAACAATAAAATTTACATAGGTATTCATAAAGGTAAACCATTTGATGGTTATATGTTCTCTTCCGAAAACGAGGATTTTCATTCAGACTTTATGAACCCTAGTGCTAAATTTAAATATGAGGTATTATATTATGGCACATATGAATATATGGGTGCCGTTGAACAGAATTTATTAATTGAGGCAAATGCTAAAGATAATGACCTTTATTATAATAATTCTAATGGTGGTTCTAATATAGTATTACCTAATATAAACAATCTAAAATATATTGTTGATTCAATTCAAAATGAAAAATCATACGAAGGTGCTCAAGTAGTTTATACTCCAGTTAAACAATTACCTGGTAATAGATTACAGATAAGAGAGTTTACAAAAGATCCTGCTCACGTATCTAAACTAAAAGGCAGAATAAATGATAAGTCAAGTTTAGAACATCTATTAGTAGTTATATTAAAGAATAGATTATATCGTGGACAATTAGGTGATCTAGTCGTTGATGGTAACCATTCTATTGAGGCAACTGAAGAATCTAAATTTGGTAAATCAGGTATGATACCTACAATTCAAATACCTGAACATTTACATAAAGATTTATCAGATGATGAGGTAGATTTATTAGCATTGATGTTTAATCCTAGAGAAGAAAATCCTAGACTACAATCAAGTCCTGAAGATATTGCTAGACAAGTTTGTAATCTAAAATTAAAAGGTGTAGATACAGGTTCAAAAGAAGTACAAGACCTTTATCATTATTTTCATCTTACTAAAGCAGAAAAAACTAAAGTTAGTAAGATTGCTAATGAAATGTACCAAGAAATAAAACCTAGTCATACCACTTGGATTGATTATGGTGCTGGTGATGAAAAGAAAAAAATACAAGGTCTAATTAAAAATGAGTGTGTTACTCATAATAATTTTACAGGTATTTTTGCTAAATGTTATTCTACTGCTAAGTATAATGCTTGGTCAGATATTTACGATATGATATTGTGGAATAAGAATCATCCTAATTTACAAATACATACTTACAAAGTAAGATGGTATCATAAAGATAAAGACTATAAAGATACTTGGGAAAAGAAATGGAAATCAAATAACGAATATGTTATTGATGAAGTATTAGGTAAACATAACATTAAGAGAGAGTGGATATATTTACCTGAAACTAGAGATAAGTTGACGAAGGGAGGTAAATAAATTGATATACGTTGAAGTAAGAAAAGGCAATGTTGAACAAGCTATGCGTGTGCTTAAAAGAAAAGTACAAAAAGAAGGCTTGGTCAAAGAGTTAAAAATGCGTCAATCTTATGAAAAACCTTCTGCTAAAAAGAGAAGAAAAAAGAAGGAAAATATTGCTAATGTTAAAAAGAGAATGAAAAAATTAGCAAGAATAAGAGGATATTAAGAGTTTTGCGCTGGTGATATAAATATATAATGTTGAGGCTATTCGTAAGTCCTCACGCAAAAGATCCGACATAGATTTTGTCGGTGTCGCAAAACGCAGCTTTGCCACTTTACTGCGTGAAAAACAAAGTGGCTTGACATTTATATAATAATGATTATATAAATAAAGATGACAATGCCATTATGGGTTGTCATTATATTAAAAGTAACTTTGCTTAACAATAGGAGGTTATAATGACTAATAGAGCAATACAACTTTTCAATCAATTAAGACCAGTAACAGTAGGTTTTGATAACGCCTTTGACCATTTTGAAAGAATGTTTGAGGACGATTTCTTTACATCTGTACCTGCGTTTCCTCACTACAACATAGTGAAAACAGCGGATAACAAATACGACATTGAGATCGCATTGGCTGGTTACAATAAAAAGGATATTGAAGTAGAACTTAAAGAAGGTATCCTTACTGTAAAATCTAAAAAAGACGAGAAGGAAGATACTAAAGATGGTGAAGTAATCCATAAGGGTATCGCTAAAAGATACTTCTCTAAAGCTTTCACAATCGCTGATGACGTTGAAGTTAAAGGCGCTGAACTGAAAGATGGTCTTTTAAGAGTGTCTATGGAAAGGATTGTACCTGAACATAGAAAAGCTAAAACTATTGATATTAAATAGTTTAATCTACCAGAGGCGAGGCAGCATTGACTTCCTCGCCTTTTTAGTATATACTGACACTATATAAATTATGAAGGAGTGAATATATTATGAACATAAGTACAGACACTTTATCGGTGTTAAAAAACTTTTCAGATATTAACCAGAATATTCTAGTTAAACCTGGAAATACAATTCAAACAATCTCCACAATGAAAAACATCTTGGCAGAAGCAGAGGTGACGGAGAAGTTTGAGAGTGAGTTTGCTATATATGACTTACCAGAATTTTTAAGAGCAGTTGAGTTATTTGAAAAACCTGCATTAAAATTTAATGGTGGTTCAAATGTTACTATAGCATCCGCTAATTCTAAACAAGCAATTAAATATTTCTTTGCTGATAAGTCAGTTATTGTTGCACCAACAAAAGCAATCAATATGCCAGATCAGTATGTATCTTTTACTTTAAAGAAAAATGATTTTGCAAATCTACAAAAAGCAATTACTACTCTAAATTTACCAGACGTAGCAGTTGTAGGTGATGGCAAAAATATTAAGTTAGTTGCTACAGACAAGAAAAATAAATCTTCAAATGATTATTCAGAAATCATAGGTGAAACTGATAAGAAGTTTAATGCTTACTTTAAAGCAGAAAACTTAAAGATTATCGGTGATGACTATGATGTAGAAATATCTCAACAAAAGATTAGTCATTTCGTAAACAGGAACAAACCTGTTAAGTATTGGATCGCATTAGAACCTGACTCTGAATTTTAAGGAGTTAGACAATGGCAGATTTTTTATGGGTTGAACAATACCGACCTAAAACAATACAGGATTGTATTCTACCAGATCAGACTAAAAAAACATTTTTAGAATTTCTAAAGAAAAAAGAAATACCTAATATGTTGTTGTCAGGTACGGCAGGCACAGGTAAAACTACCGTTGCTCGTGCTTTATGTGAACAACTAAATGCTGATTATATTATCATAAACGGTTCAGATGAAGGTAGGCATATTGATACATTAAGAAACAAAATTAAAAACTTTGCTTCTACGGTATCTTTTAATGCTGAATCTAAACACAAAGTAGTCATAATTGACGAGGCAGATTATATGAATGCTGAGTCTGTTCAACCTGCTTTGCGTAATTTCATTGAAACATTTTTTGAGAATTGTAGATTTATAATGACTTGTAATTATCCTTACAAGTTTATTGAACCATTACGAAGTAGATTAACTCAAATTGACTTTAAGATAGTCAATGGTCAAAGACTTAAATCAGCACAATCGCTGATGAAACGACTAGGTATGATACTTGATGAGAACAAAGTACCATATGATAAGAAGGTCTTGGCAACTCTAATTGAAAAGCACTTTCCAGATTTCAGAAAAACTATCAATGAATTACAAAGATATTCAGTAAATGGTAAGATTGATAGTGGTATATTCTTTAATCAAAAAGAAGCAGATATTAAGAGTTTATTTACATCTTTGAAGAAGAAGGACTTTAATGAAACAAGAAAGTGGGTTGTTAATAATTTAAGTTTACAACCAACAGACTTATTCAGAATGATCTATGATTCTTTAAAAGATCATCTACAACCTCAATCAGTACCACAGGCTATACTTTTATTAGCAGGATATCAATATAAATCCGCTTTTGTCGCCGACCAAGAGATAAATATGGTCGCTTGTTTGACAGAAATAATGGCAACCTGCAAATTTAAATAACATCATAGTGGAGTAAAAGATGGCAAGAAGAACTTTGTGGCGAAGACTTATAGTTAGAGCACGAATGTTTTGGGCTGATATTAGAGGACATCACGGTAAAGTCTGGGATTATGAACCAGGTGATTACTATATGGGTTCTCATAAAGGTCACCGAAAACATTTGAGAAAATAATGAATAATATTGATTACTGGTTTTGGGATAAACTGATTGATGATAAACAAATCACTAACCTCAATAATTTTATAGATAACAACTTTGATAATTTTGAAGATAGTGATTATTCAGCAACAGATTCTAAAGGTAATTTAAAAAAGAATAGTGAAGTAAAAGTAATTTCATTATATAAATTAAATGATTTAATATTACCAACTTTAGAAACTGTTTACTTAACAGCATTTAAAGAATTTGGATATAATCTATTTCCAATAAATAACTACAACACATTTCTATTAAGTAAATATTCAGCAATTAATAAATCAAAATATGATTATCATACAGATATAAGTAGATCATCAAATTTTGATACAAAATTAACATTTATAATAAACCTTTCAACACAAAAGTTTGAAGGTGGTGAGTTTATGATATATAATAATGATGAATATGAAATACCAAAATTTATTAATCCAGGTAGTGCTATATTATTCAAGTCTTATCTACATCATAAAGTTACACCTGTTACAAAAGGTGAAAGAAAAAGTTTAACCTATTTTATGGAAGGACCAGTGTTCATATGATTAACAAAAAAGTTTTATTTACCACATCAATTTATGAAAAATTAAATTTTTTAAATGATGAAGAAATACAAATGTTATTAGATTTTATTAAAAACAATAATACATCTAAAACAAATGAACTTTTTTCAGGTGATGTTAACTGTACTTTTGATCCTGATCCTAACCAAGGATTTTTAAATAACTTTAAAGAAATAAAAGATAAGATACAAAGTGAAATATTAGAATGTGCTGAACTAATAGGTTATCAAACAAACTTACATATAACAAACTCTTGGTATAATGTACAAAAAGAAAAAAGTAAATTAGATTGGCATACACATCCTCACTCATTAATATCTGGCGTATTATTTTTAAAATGTGATAGTGATAGCAGTAAACTTTACTTTAAAAATCCTAATCCTTTTTTACAAACTCAAACATATTTTAATAATAATTCTGATAATTATGATATATATTCAATAATACCCAAAGAAGGATTACTACTACTATGGCCTAGTTGGTTGCTACACGGCTCTAGTGAAGATATGAATTGTAGCAAAGAAAGGATAGCAATTAGTTTTAACACTTTTTTTAAGATGTAAATTATGTATGAATTAAAAGATTATTTAAAAGCAATCAATGAGTCTAAAGAAGACTTGATGAAGTCAGATGAAACCTGGATAAAAAAATATCCAGCGTATATAATTAATCGTTGTTTATCTATGTTTTGGGATACACTTCCACAAGCAAATGAAATGAATGGTTATCACTTCCTAGATAACAAGATACAATTTCAGTTTTTAATAAATAGTGTTAGAAAGAAAAAACGATTTGGTGGCAGATGGTTAAAACAATCCAAATTGGCAAATTTAGAGTATGTGAAAGAGTATTTTGGCTATAGTAATGAAAAAGCAAGAGAGGCTTTAAGCATACTTACAAAAAAACAAATTGAAGATATTAAAGAAGCCTTATACAAAGGTGGGAGAAAAAGATGAGTGAAGAAATACAATGGTCGCCAGAGAGTATGCTAGAGGTCACCATAAAACAACCTGACGATTTTCTAAAGGTTAGAGAAACTTTGACACGAATAGGTGTTGCAAGTCGTAAAGATAAAACACTATTTCAATCGTGTCATATATTACACAAACAAGGTAAATACTATATCGTACATTTCAAAGAACTTTTTGCTTTAGATGGCAAAAAAGCAACACTTGTTGAGAACGATATACAAAGAAGAAATACAATCGCTATTTTATTACAAGACTGGAACTTAATTGATATAGTTAAAAAAGAAGACGCAGATAACAAGGCGCCTTTAAGTCAGATTAAAGTTTTACCATTTAAAGAGAAAAAAGAATGGAACTTATCTGCTAAATATAACATAGGAAAAAAAGTAACAGACGAAGATAGCGAAAATGCAAATACCAAAGTTTAAAGAATTTTTTGTAGAACAGGATTTAGAACGTAAAAAGAAACCTATTACGTTTGCTTTAATTACTATTGCAGATTCTAAAGACCCTAAAGAAAACACAACTGCTGATCTTATATCAAAGGCGTGTGATAAAAAAGGTTTTAAGTGTATAATAGTAAACACAAAATCAACTATCATCACAGATAAAGACGAAGATAAAAATACTTTAACGGTTTATAACTATGACGGTAAAGGTGCTAAACATACTTTCATAGGTAAAGATACCGTTTGTATAGTGAGAGGTGGTGCATTAGAAGATGAAGGTGGTTTATCTTTAATATCTGCCTTTCAAAACTCACAAGCATTTATGTTAAACACAAGAGCGGCAATGCTTACTTGTGATAACAAATTAACTTCAGCATTATTATTTGAAAAGTTTGGTGTACCTACACCTAGAACTGCTTATGTTTCAAATGAGAAAAATTTAAAAACTGCATTAGATAAAATTGGTGGTAAGTTTCCTGTTATATTAAAAACATTAACAGGTACACAAGGTGTCGGTGTAATAAAAGTAAATGACTATGAAGGTCTTGTTGCAACCGTACAAGCAATGTGGAAACTAAAAGCAGAAATGTTAATACAAGAATATATGAAAACTGATTTTGATGTAAGAACTTTTGTAGTAGATAATAAAATATTTGCAAGTACAAAAAGAACTCACAGCTCTTATGACTTTAGATCAAATACACATAGAGGTGCCGAGGCAGAACCATACAAATTAAGTGAAGAAGAAATAGAATTAGTTTTAAAAACTGCTAGATTGTCCAGAGCATATATGTGTGGTGTAGATCATATTGTTTACAAAGGTAAACCATACGTGTTAGAAGTAAACGGTAGTCCAGGTTCAGGTGCAGATTACGAAGGTTATCAATACAAAGATTATTATTCTGATCCAGAACCATCAGGCAGAATAGATGGTGAAAAAATGATGTCTTATGTTGTTGATTGGGTATCAGATAGGGCACATTGGGATAGACAATCACTTGTTGAATGTGGTTGGTTAGAAACTATGGACATAGACGAAATAGGTAAAGTAAGAGTTAAATTTGATACAGGTAACGGTTCGGCTGCTTGTGCTTTACACGCAGATGAAATAATTGAATCTAAAGGCAAAGTTGTAAAATGGAAGTATGATGGTAAAATATATACCAAACCTAAACA
>Ga0213858_10001636_pt1 | contig 10728 bp, 28 predicted proteins | sample PICome_FD_160122 | JGI IMG/M metagenome (GOLD analysis project Ga0213858, IMG submission 160122) | Coastal seawater microbial communities near Pivers Island, North Carolina, United States - PICO245 | ecosystem: Environmental > Aquatic > Marine > Coastal | place: USA: North Carolina | collected... | reverse complement strand
TCAGCTTTCCATGTGTAACTTTGATTTAATAAGATTATAATAAACCATAAGGCATTAATAAAAAGGAATTTAATTTTGAACAAAACTCAAATTAAAAAACAAATTAATAAATTACTTCAACAAGCTAATCATTTTGAAAATCTTATGAAATATGGTAAAGCACAAGAACTTCAAAACCGTGCTTATCAATTGATGGAGGTTTTAAAAGAAAATTAAAAAATAAAACTTTCCATGTGTAACTTTAATCCAATCCAATTATAATAAAACATAATCCATTAAAACAATCCAAAAGGAAAACATTATGACTAACCTTAACAATCAATCAATCAATTCAAATGAGGAAACAGTTATGACAAGCATTCAATCAATCTTTCAAGAGTTCATCAACAATGGTGGAGAACCTAAGGTAACTTCTTTCAAAAGACATCTTGATAAACTAATTAATTCTGATATCAAACCACTTTGTTCCAGATCTGGCAAAACAGCTGATGGTAATGATTGGAGATCTGAACTTAAAGCTAAGTTTGGAGGAAGAGGTGCAAAATGGGTTTTTGTAAGTCTTGAAAATATCCGTCCAACTCTTGATCGCCTCGCAACTGAAGGTGTTGATATCACAGCTTATGACAACTTTACTCAAGTACATGGTCAAGCTTGGATCCGTTTCAGTGGCGGACGTATCGATAATGGTGTACAGTGCGCAGCTTTCGAAGTCCGAACTGAAGGATCTACTATCGATCATCCAAAACAACTCCACTATGTCCCAGTAAGTGAACTCGATGAGACCATTACCTTTATGAACTCAACTCCTCACTCAATGAAAGTTGAAGAAACAAAGAAGGAAGAAGTGACGGAGCCTCAAGAAGTGGAAGTTAAAGAAAGAGAAATGACTGAAGAGGAAGAAAGAGATATGAGAACCGAGTTAGCACAAGAAGTTTACGAAGATGCGATGGGTGATATCGAAGCTCTAATGGAAATGGAAAACATGGACTTCTAATCTAACTCTACAACTCATCACCTCGTAATCTGATTTGATGTGTCCACGCTTGGATGCGTCAACTCCAAATGTGTAAATAAGATAATATCTATTTATAATAAAACATAATTAACCACCTTCACTCAAAGGATCACAATGTCAGATCAAAAACTTAAAGAGTTACAAGACTACTGGAAGCGTCGTTCACTTAATGAAGGTTTTTCTCTTCTCAAGTTTCGTGAACATCAAAGCAAATATATTGAAAAAGGAGAGAAATGTGAAATGACTTTGGCTGTAACAGCTAAACTTGCCTATCGATCTTTGTGTACTGAAAGAGACTATGAGAATCGCCTCGTGATGAGAGAAATGGAGAATGCCCGATGGTTTTAAAATATATGAAAGAATTCTTGGTACTAGTATTTGGCTTCGTTGTCTTTGTAAGTCTACTCGCGTTCACGTTGTTTCTTGTCTTCGTGCCTTTCGGTGTAGGTCATTATTTAGAATTACAAGGCTACAACGGGTTTGTAATATATTCTATAGTAATTGCTCAATATATGATAATGTATATTATAGCAAGAGCTTTAAACATCTTTGACGACAAAACCTTCAGTCTCTAGGAGATACGATGAACGATGACAAAATTATCTTTAAAACAAATGCTGCTGGCGAACTCATTACTTGGCAAACTCCAAAGAACGCGTCAGCACAAACTGAACTCCCTCTCGCGCAGAGAATTGACTTCTACATTGCAACGCAATCGCTTAAGGTCGATGATTCTGTCTTCGTCCCTAATAGAGAAACTGCGAGGCTAGTAATAAAAGCATGGGATGAATTCAACGTTCACCTCATGGTAGAAGAAAACACCTACACTCTTTACAACCCATCTCCTCAATAAAGGATACAATATGCTTCCTGTTTTAGAAACTACTTTCTGGCTACAATCTATTCCTGCTATCTGCATGATTACTCTTCCTATCGCAATCGTCTCTAATCAACCCATTTGGCGCTCATCTCTCACTGGCATCGTCACTTACCTGTTCATCGCTCAACTCGCAGCTCTCCAATTATTCAAATTCATCTGATTCGCCACGTCAACCCCACGGTGTCGTCCTAATCATCGGCAGTGACATTTTGATCTACTTTTGCGTAGATCTGGTCGCTGCTTTTTTTTATTCTGTGCCTGTTTCAAGGGTTTAACCTTTCATCCCGTCAGACGTGTAACTTTTAAATTTTGTGTGTATAATACAACATAAGGCAATTAATTTAAACTTCTAACCTAAAAGGAAATATATGTTTTCTAATTACTCTTTCCTCTTCTTTATCGCTTCAATTATTGTGATTGCTCAAGAATCTACAGGCCTTGCTCTTTTACTTGCTTCTGGTCTTACAATAATTGAAATATACTATCAGTGGAGAATGTCTCGCTTGTGTAACTCTGATTTGGATTGATTATAATATATCATAAGGCATTTAAATTTACAAACTCTCATTAATAAAAAGGATTCAAATGTTTATCAGACAAATTACTAACAGCATGATCAAGAATATGTCTAAACTTGAAACTGAAGATTTAAACAGATGGGCTGTTTTCTGCAACGGTTGTATTGTTTATATCAGCTCTAATAAAACTAAAGCTGAAAGAGTTTTAAAAGAAATCTCATAATCTAATCCTTATGTGTAACTAAGATCTATCTCATATTATAATATAACATAATCCAATTAAATTTACAAACTCTCATTCAAAAAGGATTCAATATGATATTTCAATTCTTCCATAATAATCAAAAAGTTTCTGAAGGTCTCCTCAAAGAACACGCTTATAAAATCAGCAAACTCATCAATGAAAACCCTAATGATAAATACTCCCTTCAGATCTTGAAACCTTACAGAAGAAAGCTAAAGGTTTCTAAAGAACTAACCAACTCTTGTGATATCACCGAATTCTGCCTCTATAGTTTGTTATAAGTGTAACCCAGTTAAAGCACGTTTTATAATAAATATATAATCCATCCATTACCATTAATCAATCAATAAAACAAAAACAGGATATAATATGAATATCAATCTAAATAAAGAAATTCATTTCGTTGTTGACTACCGTTCTTGCCCTAACGGCATCGGCATCATCTTCTTTGATGAAGAACAAGGTTTTAAGAAATCACTCGTTACTGACATGGACTGTGGTCCTAAAGACATGGCTGAAGCACGTGAAGTTATAAACCCAGATTCCCTTCCTGACTATGTGGATCACATCCCGCTAGATAACGAATTCCACCACGTCAGAGAACAATGTCTCGGCGCTGTCCTCGCAACACATCGTGTAGCTTATGTTGTAGATTCTGAAATGGCTTACGAATTCCCCGAACTAGTTTGCGACGCATCTCAAAACCTCTTCACCATTCAGGCATGGTTCGAAATGCGAAACATCACAGGTGTTCTATAATGGAGTTTCTCTACGTCTTCCTCTTAGGCGTTCTCTGCGGCGTCTTACTCGCTTACTTAGATACTCACGGCTACTAACCCTTCGACGCGTCCTCGTCACTGTCCGATCTACTTGTGCATAGATCTAGTCGTTACTTTTTAACCTCACGACGAAAGGCTTTTTATGACTACTCAATTTATCCATGTAGAAGTTATCTTACCCACACAAAAAAGAGCTTCTCAGTCACTTAATATAAACTACATAGTTGCATTCAACCCATCACAAGAAGTCTATACTGAAGTAGTGATGACACGAGGTATGTACATCGTCGATATGCCTTACGAGGATTTCGTGAAACTAATAGAATGTAGACAAAATGGTGTGTAAATAAGATTATATCTGATTTATAATATACCATAAGGCAATTCAATCAACTCATCAATCCAAAAGGAAACCAACATGGCTTCAATTCGTACAACTAATGTAGGCGATACTCTCACAACTAAAAAGATCACACAAATCTACGGAAGCAACAAGCTTAAGTTCCTCACAAAATTTAGCAACCACCCTAGCTTTATATACCCGATGACTACTGATCCACAACACATACTTCAACCCGACACGACGCTTGAGGTCGTCGCTAAAGGAAAAGCCAATACTAAATACAGTGAAGCCTACGTTACTGTCAACCATAACGACGTCGTGTTCGATATCTTCGCTTCAGAACTACGCAGCTTATGTAAATAACTCTTATCACGTAACTTAGTTATATCTCCTATTATAATAAACTATACCAACCATCCAAAGGAATTACAATGGAAGAAATTACAGAAAAACAATTCTTGAATCTAATCATGTCTTGCGATGTAGAGTGGCACAAATTTCCTAGGCATATTCGCAACGACGTCGAATCGCTACGTAAATGCACTAAAAACGGTAAAGCTTATCTGCTTCTTACTTGGCCTAAAGGTCAAGACAAACATTTCCTTGAATACGTTGAAATAGATAAGCTATGTCCTGAAGAGATTAAAGAAACATGCATATACGCTAAAGAAAATAGAGGCGGCCTTGTTGCTGTTTAAGAAGTGTAACTCTGTTCTCTCTCCAATTATAATATAATATACCAACCATCCAAAGGAATTACAATATGTCTATTTTAAAAAATGAAATTACTTCTCCACGTCAATCCAAAAACGGCACTCGAGCTTTCCTGTGCAACCGAACCGGCGCAATCTACACCTCACACTCCAACGGATACGTACGTCGACAAATGCACCCCTCCACCCGAAGATCTCAAGGACACAGTGGCCAATATCAGCTTAACCCAACTAAAGTCACTAAACACACTCTGCTTATTTCTAACATTTCTCATAACTACACAACTACAAAGAGAATTATGATTATGGAAGAAACAGATCGCTTGGAACTCATCGAACGACGTGCTAAGAGCTATCGTAAAAAGTAATCTCTAATGTGTAAATAATCCTCTCCCTTATTATAATATATTATACCATCCAAAGGACTTTACTATGAAAACAATCACAAAAAAACAATTCGATATCCTTACTACTCATTACAAATCAAATCTTCAAAGTCTCCCTGAACACATACTCGCTGACATCGATTCGATGCGTGCACTCTCTAAATACAACAAGGCTTACTTAATCCTCACACACCCTGAAGATCAAGATAAATACTTCCTCGATTACATCGACATCAATAACATCAAGCCTCGCGAAATGTACGAAACAGAACTCCACGCTAAAGTAAATCGCGGTTGCGTCGTCGCACTCTAAAGTCAAAACTCATCAGGCTGCTCTGTCTCACGTGGCACAGCTTTTGAATAACTTTCTCCCCGGCCGAATTGAAAAAAGTCTAATGAATCGCTATTCATAATCAGTTCGCGACGCAAGCTAAGTGCGTAGCCTATGCATGGTGAAGCAGAAAGAAAGCATGACGTTAACGCTGTTTTGGTTTTTTTAGATTTTGGTTGTTTACGGTGGGTCGATGAGAGAAGTATTAACAGGGGGTATATTTGGCCACTTGTTGTGAACGATTAAATAAGATTTTAGATTAAGAAGGAGAATTTGAATGAGAAGTGTATTTTTGTTATTAGTTTTGTGTGTTGTGTGTGTAGCGGGAGAGGCGTTTGGAGGAGGGAAGGAGAGTGAGGTGGAGGTGGTTTGTAAGCATCCGAGTGGGCATGTAGAGGTGTATCGTGTGTTAGTTAAGAGTTTATATGATTTGACTAGGTCGCGTAGTGCTATGTGGGATTTTAGGGGGAAGCGTTTGAGAGATGGGAAGTTAGTGGATGTTGTGGCGAATTATTGTTATGTTGAGAGAGAGGTAAAATGAGGAGTAGGGAGTACTTAGTTAGTTGCAGGTTCGAGTCCTGTCGCTTTTGTCGAATCTTTGGAACAATTATTTATTTATTTAAGAGGAGAGCAGCATGAAAGATCTTAGGCGTGTGAGGAATGAAGTGGTAGCGCAGACGTGGGGACGTTTGATTGGAGGGGAGAGGGAGGTAGATGGGGAGTTGAGGGAGGTAAGTAATCATAGTGGGAGTTTTAGGGTGTATAATGATGGAACAGTTTATTATTATCGATTGTTGATAGGAGAGATAAAAGATGGAGTTCATATAGTTTATGATCATACGAAGAAGGGAGGCTCTTATCATTCTCAGTCTACGAGTAAGAATGTTAATCGTTTGAAACGTTATGCTATGAAGATTGTTAGTTATAATTGAGGGTTATTTAGGTGTAAAAGAGAATTATATTGAATTATAATATATTATAATGAATCAGCAACCATTAATTAATCATTTGGAGGAAAAGCTAATGTCGAGCAGAGATAGATTTGAAGAGATTATGAGTGAGATTAAAGAACTTCTAGAAGAAGCAATTGATCTTGTGCCAGAAGGTTATAGTCGTTCTCGAGCGCAGTCTTACTGGTATGCAACCATGATTATGAACGTAACCGATGATCATGATTACATGGGTGGTTGTATGGTAGGAATGCAAGATACTCTAGAAGAGTTTGATGAAGAAGAGGAGGATGAAGAAGATGCCGATGCCTAGAGATTATACGATTATTTTGAATGATTTAGTTGAAGATGGAGTATTAGATGCTGCCAGTGTTCTTAAAAGATTGTTAAACTATTTATCAGAAGATGAAGTGTATATGTTCTGTCTAGATGAATATAATGAGATAACTAATACTGCTTACAATGCAAAGTATGATGATTTTGATGCGAGTAACGAAGAAGGAGACTTAGATGAAGTCTGAGGTATTATTTGGTTTATTGTCCATCGGGTTTTTTATTTTGGTGATGGTGTTTTTGTTTTGGGCGATGAGTTCGTATCCTGGAGTGACGGTGAGTGGTGTGGTTTTATTTTTGTTATGGGGAGGGTATTTAGATTGGAGGGTGCAGAAGAAGATAAGGGAGGAGTTTGAGGGGAGGAATATTAGGGTGTAAGTGTGATTTGATTTATTTATAATATAATATGGATTGATGGTAATTTATTTCTTTTAGAAGGAGACAGCATGAAAGTTTGTGAAGCTTCCCTTGAGTTGCAAGATCTTATATTTAAATTTTTTGAAGTCGACAGGAATAATCCTGATGAAGAAGAGAGAGTTCTTCTGATATCAGAGAATTTGTTACATAATATAAGATATGAATTGCTTCATGGATATCATTACGAGTCTAATGAAGACAAGAAGAAGATTCAAAATATTGTAAAGCAAATTAATGCTTGTGGAACTTAATAGAAGGAATATATTATGAATAAAGTAGATACAGTTGAGAGTTTAATTGGTATATATTTAGGAACGATCTGCATGATTTGTTTAGGAGGGTTTTGTCAAAACGTATTAGGTGTAGATTTTAGTACATTGAGTGGAATATCTGTAATGGTTATGAATATTGGTTTAGGTGTTTTTATAGGAATGTATTTAGCTTCTTTAACTAGAAAGGTTATGTAATATGACGTATAGACTTTATTTAACACAACAAAGAAAGGGGTTGTTTAGTGATGATTATTTTGAATATGATTCTTTTTACTTTCCTTCTTTGTCGATGGAAGAAGTAAATAAACTTATAGCAGAAGCGAATGAAGTAGGAACAAGAGAAGATCAGCGTAGATGGATATGGACAATAAAAGATCAGAATACTGCTGAAGTGTCTAGACGTTTTGAGATAATTCATAATGAAACAGACTGTTTAATGCCTCCCGATATTTGGGTCAAGCATCATTTGTTTAATAGCGGATATAATATTTCTTAAGTGTAACTTAGACTTAATTCCAATTATAATATATTATAAGGCAACAACAATAAAAAAGGAAACTTAATATGGAACAATCATTCATACAAAGTCTATATGAAAAATGCAACAAGAAATGTTTTGCTGTTAAGGTTAGTGTTAAAGAAACAGTCTTTAAAGAAGGAAGTTTAAAACAAGATAAAACAAGATGTCGTGTTATTCTTGATAAGCAATGTTATGGCAAAAGCCTTGAGGCTATTAAATTAGCAGTTGATGAACTAATTTCTGCTGAGAAAGAGAAATCTTTTAATTGTTTCTTACACAAATGGAAAAAAGGCAGAAGTAAAGAAGACTTAGTCAAAATCTATAATGAAGGAACTTTAGACTATGATATTGAAATTCAAGAATTAAATTATATTGTTTTAGAACACAGCTCTATTTTTGAATTAACTAAAATCATTAACGAACATTTTAAGTTTGGTTGGAAGTTTCATGGAGGAGTGCAGACAGATAGTAGTGATAGATTTTCAGAGAGATATTATTTGCAAAGCTTATTGAATATTTAAGTGTAAAAGAGATTTAATTCCAATTATAATATATTATAAGGCATCAACAATCAATCATTCAAAAGGTTATATATTATGCAAAAAGAAAACTTTATTCCTGTTCAACATAAAACTCTTCATCAAAAAACAACTTGTATGTCTCATGACTTTGATGGGATCTGTACTTTTGAGGTGCATAAGATTGATTGTTCTGGGAGCATTGAAGACTTTCATAAAGCTTATATTAAAGAAAGAAAACAATTGTTTGAAGATATGGGCTGGGGAGAGTGGAGTGAAGAAAACGATTTAGGATATCAGAATTATCTTAAAGTTTTAGAAAGTGGAGAATGGAAGTTAAGTTATTATGAGAATGAATTTAATTATAGGATTCCTGCACAAATTAAGTGTTGTGATGTGTGGTTATCCTTAGGAAACTTTACTAATACATGTGATAAGTGTGGTTCTGATTATAATGGAAGTGGGCAACTTTTAGCTTCAAGACGTTTTTGGGGTGAAGAAACAGGAGAACATTGGTCTGAATGTCTATGAGAGATGATTTGAGATTATTAGAAGGCTATGTTTATAGAGCTCCGCTTACCATTAAATATAATGGAAAAAGATGGAAGTATTGTGTAAGTAGCGGGGGAAAAGATAAGATAAATGAGATTGTAATGAGAGGTACAAGATTCGAGATATGCAAAGTTTCTGAAACTGATGTTTGGTTACTAAGGTAAATTACTTAAGTGTAAAAGAGATTTAATTCCAATTATAATATATTATAAGGCACCAACAATCAATTAATCATTCAAAGGAAATTCAATATGAATAATCAAGCCATTCAAAATCTAAACGATAAAATTGCAAACAATTATCACATTCAAATTAGAGTAAGTCAAAGTTTAATATTAGACTCTTATGAAGAAGGAGAAATTGAAGAAGTCTCTTTTATCAAATGTCTTGATGAACAAACAATTCAAGCCACACCAGAAGACATAAGCAAACGACTTCAAGACTGCTTATCTTATATTGTTGAAGATCTTATTGAATATGGTAGTTTGGAAAAATATTTTGAAGAATGTTTTAACTATTCAGATGATGCAATAATCATATTACGTTCTGTTACAGAAGGAGGACGTTTACCTACTGAAGAGGAAATTAAAATGTGGCGTAAAGGAGACTTTCAGTTGTTTAATGAATACAGCCATGTCAACATCAAAATTAATGGTGTGTCAATTGGACAAGACTTAACTAAAGAAATATTAAATATGGAAAATCATTATGGAAAATAATACTGTTCTTCTTTTTACAAGCTTTTGGTTTTCTATATTCTTTTTATTACTTTCAGTAATGTCAAAGATAATAGATACAGAATCTATAAATTATTTTGATGGTTTTCTTGCAGTTCTTCTTTGTATATTATGTAGTTATGAATGGGCAAAAAGATTAGCCTTGAGATTAAGTAAATAAGGATTTTATTATGGAAAAAGTTTTTGATGTAAGCATTGCCTCGGATATTATTCATGGTCGAAATAATCTTGGTAGTAATAAAGAGCTTTCAAACATAACTGAGTATGATGTTATTAATTTAGTGAAAGATTATATTAATAAATTTGGACAGCCTCAAAATCATGCAGGAATGCTTATATGGCAAAAAGAAGGAAACACGTACAGTATTAGTGCTTACAAAAAAGGTTTGCCATTCGATCCTATGACAATCATATAAGTGTAACTTAGTTTAATTTCCAATTATAATATATTATAAGGCATTAACAAACAATCATTTAATTAATCAAAGGAAAAATTATGACTTGCTTTACTGTTGAAGTATATAAACTCGATAAACGAATTACTTATAAATCTAATACAGTTCGATATGGAAAAAACAAACCTGGCTTAAGATTCGTTCTTGCACAAGATTATAAAGATAAAACGCGAGAAGAGCTAGAAGAATTGTGTAAAACTGGTTATCCTGAAAGTATGAAATTTGTAACAAAAATTCATGAAACTTATGTAACGCGTAAAAACGCTATGACAGGAAAAGAATATCAAGAAAGGTATGATACGCCTAGCTATTGCTCACCATCTTCTGAATCTTATTGGAGTATGTAATAACATGACTAGAAAATATACAAATCTTTTAATTGAAGCGTTAGATAACGGTATAATATCATATGAAGATGTTGCAAGAAGTTTTTTGTCTTTTCTTTCAGAAGATCAAGTTCAAGAGTTTGTTGAATCAGACTTTTCTGACTTAATTGAAGAAGAAGATGTCTTGGAAGACGAAGAGTCAAACGATTGCGAAGAATGTGGAGAAGAAAAAGGATGGTTTATGCATAATTGTCAAAGTAATAATCAGTATGACGAAATGCATGGATGTCCATCTTGTGATGATCAATGTATATTTTGTAGTTAATCCACCTAATTAATTTTCTTAAGTGTAACTTAGTTTAATTTCCAATTATAATATACCATAAGGCAACAACAATCATTTATTCAAAAAGGAATTTATTATGAATACCAACTTTCA
>Ga0213858_10001635_pt1 | contig 10729 bp, 13 predicted proteins | sample PICome_FD_160122 | JGI IMG/M metagenome (GOLD analysis project Ga0213858, IMG submission 160122) | Coastal seawater microbial communities near Pivers Island, North Carolina, United States - PICO245 | ecosystem: Environmental > Aquatic > Marine > Coastal | place: USA: North Carolina | collected... | reverse complement strand
GTATACGGTAGATGCTGCTGCAACAGGTGCAGAGTATGCTACGCAGATCCAAGGACGCATACCAAGACGGTAAGAAAGTTCCCACTCACGACCCATATATGCATAGATGCCAATCAGGAAGTGGAAGACGACCAACTGGAAAGGACCACCGTTGTAAAGCCATTCATCCAGAGATGCAGCTTCCCAAATAGGATAGAAGTGAAGTCCGATTGCGTTTGAAGAAGGAACGACAGCACCAGAGATGATGTTGTTTCCATACATGAGTGAACCAGCAACGGGTTCACGAATACCGTCGATATCGACAGGAGGTGCTGCGATGAATGCAACAATGAAGCAGATTGTTGCTGCCAACAGAGTTGGGATCATCAGTACACCGAACCAACCGACATACAGACGATTGTTAGTTGAAGTTACCCAGTCACAGAAATTGTCCCAGGTAGATTGCGATTGTTGCCTTGAAAGAGTTTGTGCCATTGTTTTGAACAAAAAAGTAAGACCATCAGGGAAATGGTGGAGTTACTATTTCCTGTCACCCTTAGACAGGATATAAGAGACGTGATTTATACACCCTATAGGTCTCGGTTTGAGGGGTGTTGACAACGGTTCAGAAATTTAACATTTCGTAACGTGTTGATTTATTTAGTATACTACGGTTTTCACTACCTGTCAAGTCCCCATTTGGTGATTCCCATTTGAGGAAGGTGGTGTTGCCCGAAGACCTGAGTATTATAAGGCATAAAAAAAGACCCGTCAAGGGTCTGTGACAGTTATGAAATTGGATCGTTAATCATGTGAATAGATTTTAATGTAGTTTGATATTCTCCTTGAGTTATAATACCAACTACATTTGATGGTGGTGTTGGCCAAGTTACTGGGAAACTATCACCATTAGGAAGATCTCTGAGTTCTTGTCTCCAATCTCTAAATTCTGTGGTAATAGCAACATTACATTCAACTTGCTTAATTACATGCATGTCAGATTTATCAAGAGCATCATCTCTCATCTCTCTGACGAGAATGTACCTTTCAAGTTCTTGATTGGAATCATAAGTATTGATGATACTATTCCACTCTGTTGAAGTTATTGATGATACTCCAGAAGAAGAATGGGAGTTTACATTAAAATCATCAGTGGCAGTGCAAAGAAAATACGGAATACCATCATCATAATTCAACCTATGAAGTATATTAATTCCACCAATACTAGAGGGTTCTTGATAAGAAGTTAGTTGTTCATGATATGTTGCAGCATTTGTTGCACCAATGCCGGTTGTTTTATGAATTAAATGAGATTTAATATACATGATTATGCGAGTTGTGTAATTGCGATTGTGCTACTAGTTCCTTGAAGTGATACCGTTCCAGCATTTGCTAATCTTGCGACGTAAATACTAACTTGGTCATTAGCACTTAGACTCAAAGTAGTTGACATATTAATTGATGATTCGTTATGACCATTATTATTTCTAAGATAGTTATGCGCTGCGATTTCACTTTGCTGAGTATCATTAACGGCAAACTTTAATCCAATATTAGTTCTTGCAGAAGATCCTGTTACATAAAAATTAACCTGAACCATGTATAATCCGGTTTCAGGAACTACAATATGACTTGATGTTGCTGACCAAGTTCCATTAGAAAACTGTGGTGTTGTATTAATCCAACTAACTTCACCATATGTTGTAGATGAGTTTAAATTTGGTGTTCCAGTTCCAACATATTTTGCATAGTTAGAAATACCACCACCACCACCACCACCAGCATTTGCATCAACATATGCTTTGACTGATTGTTGGGTAGGAACTTTAGTTGCTGAATCCGATACCATGTTATCTTCATCAACAACAAAACTCATACTAGCCGTTGATGTGTCACTATTCATAACAGCACCAGCGGCATCAACATTAGTTGCATCCGTTACATCGGCCGATGCTTCAATACCATCTAACTTTGTACCATCTGTAGCAACATCACGACCATCAACTGTTCCATCAACAGTGATGTTCCCACTAAAGAAAGAATTTCCCCTAACATCCAGTTTTTCTGTTGGGTTGAAAGTTCCGATACCCAAATTACCAGCAAAATTTAAACGGACATGATTGGAATTTCCCGCTCTCAATAATAAGTCATTTCCTGCTGCACCTACTGCAACATTACCACTCGTAGTTGTACTATCTTCAATATTCAAATATGCGGTGAAAGCACTACCTTTTAATTTGCCAATTACCGTATCTGAGTTAGTTTGTTTTACGTCCAGTTTTGCTGTTGGATTATCACTTCCTATTCCAACACTACCAGTCGTGCGATAAGCATCAGTTCCATCAGTTGACCAAATACTGTTAGCAACTTCTATGATACTTGCACCATCACGAAGATATATTTTTTTATCAGCACTATTTACTGCTATTTCACCATCACTAAGATCTGATGTAGTAGGCACAGAGGATGCTGTGCTAGATCTTTTCGGTTTAAAAACATTTGCCATAATAATTTTTAATTATAATCAATTACTTTATCGATAGTAGGTCTTTTAGTTTTTGTTGTGGATTTTTTAATTTTATCCTCTTCTATTTTTAATTCTAACTGATTTATTTTTTCAGTCAAATCACTAATTACATTAGAATATGAATTAATCTTTGCCTCTGCAGTAATTAATTGTGTTAGTAGTTCTCCAGATTTTAATTGATATGCTTTAAGAACATCTTCATAACTAATATTAATTTCACCAGACATAATCAATAAGTTCCTCCATCAAAAATTAAATTAACTGCCGCTCCCGAATTATTTATTATCTGGTTTCCAGAAGCAATACCACCAAGATAAAGACTATCAGCAGCAATAGGAGCATATGCTGTTGCGGTAATTTGTGGGTCTGCATTTCCAGTATCAGAACTTTCCGAGAGTTGAGAAAGCATTGCCATAAACTGGTTGTTCAACCATACAACACCAGACTTTTTAGCACCTGATGCATTATAGTTAAACGCAACTCCCAAGTCCCATGTTGTTGCCGAAGATGGTGCTGCACCATTAACAAGACCTAACTCAAATACTCTATCTTCTACTTTTGTCGTTTCTACACTAAATGTAACTGCAGTACCAACAACATTCAGATTACCACTAACTGTTAAATCATTTGCAATGGTTACATCATCAGGAAGTCCAACAGTAATCGTTCCACTAGACTCAGAAACTTCTACCTCATTTGCAGTCCCACTGAATGTAATCGTTCCACCAAGAGCGGTTGCAGTGCTTGTAGAACCATCAGTAACTGTAATACTGTTATTCGCAAGATTGGAATTAGGAAGACTGCCAGTTACATCAGCAGCAAGATCAATAGCATTTCTAGTAATTGTCTGACCAGAAATAGTAATATAGTCTAATGATCCAGCAAGAGTTACATCAGTAGAGTTATCTGTTCCTGCAGCATCAACACCTAAGGTAGATCTAGCTGCAGATGCATCAGCATCATCAATTAATGTTCTACCAAATGCACTTAAGTCTGTAGTTGCAGCAGTAGTAGAGGAATCAAAGAATGGCAGTTTATTTGCTGCTTGAGTAAGACCGGCAAGGTCTGCAAGAATAGCATTAAAAGCCTGAACATCAGATCCGATTGCAAGACCTAAATTACTTCTTGCATTAGAAGCTGATGTTGCATTAGTACCACCATTTGAAATAGGAAGAGCACCAGTTACATCAGCAGTAAGATCAATAGCGTTTCTAGTAATTGTTTGTCCAGAAATAGTAATGTAGTCTAATGATCCCGAAAGACTTACATCAGTAGAATTATCTGTTCCTGCCGCATCGACCCCTAATGTTCCTCTCGCAGCTGCAGCATCAGCATCATCAATTAATGTTCTACCAAATGCACTTAAGTCGGCAACAGCAGCACTACCACTTCCAGTAAAATATGGAACTTTATTTGCTGCAGATGTTACAGCAGAAAGTGCCTGTAGTTCCGTATCAAGACTATAAGCAAGAGCATCTCCATTTTGAGTAACTGTTGCAGTAATACCAGTACCACCAGAGAAGGTAATAGTATTACCGTCAGTGATTGAAGAAGTATTACCACCATCACTAATTGTAAATCCACTAAATCCTGATGTCTGATCTACCCAATCAAGATTTCCAGATCCATCAGTTTTTAAAACTTGATTGGCACTTCCAGTTCCGTTTGGTAAAGTAAGTGTGTAGTTTGATGCAATTAATGCAGATGCTGCTATAGAAACGTAATTCGTTCCATTATCCGTATCTTCATACAATCTAATATTACCAGGACCGGATGCAGACGCAACAAAAAGCATCTCATCAACTGCATCATAAGTTCCTGCACTGGCTACGGCACTTCCTGCACCAGTCCCAGTTCCACCATTATCTCCAACATATAAAACTTTACCAGTTTTATCATATATTGGTTCACCTTCATAGAAAATAGTTCCAGGTGTTGTAGTTCCCCTTTTAAGTTGTAATCTATTTGCCATTACGTATAATAGTCATTAACATTTTTTCTATTTATATCTTAGTACGTACCATAGTCAACAATATCTGGAGCAGGATTTGAATCGTTATTGATACCAAAATAAGTCTTAGGATTTACAAATTTAAATCCAGGAACAGATGGATCATAAACCATCAAATAATCGGTGCTGATACCAGAAAGATTTGAAGTGTTTACATCAGTAAGAGCGGACAATGGAATTGATACATTGATAGTTGCAACACCACCAGAAAATGTTGCGTCTAGATCAGATCCAAAGTTTATTGTTGATGCAGTTCCAACATTACTGCCCCCATTTTGTACTACAACACCACTACCAGAAGCAACGATACCAGTTAATCCTGAACCATCACCAAAGAAAGATGTTGCAGTAATGATGCCAGATGTATTGACACTACCAGTTGTTCCAATACCAACTCCACCTCCAGATGGCACTGCTTGTGCAACACCATTAATATAATTTACAGCATCAGATGCACTTGTAAAAACCGTGCCAGTATTATCACAAAAGTCCTCAATCTTTACATTGAAATATTCATAATAAGTCTGACCAGTGCCAGCACTACGAATATCATTTCGAATGTCGATTCTATCAGTTCCGACAGCAACGGCAGTCAAACAGTTATTCCAATAAACGGGTTGAGTTGCCCCCTTAAAGTTTATACAATTTCCATTTTCATTTCTTTCTATCTGTATTGTCATCTTACATACTTAATGTTACTAGGGTTGTTAGGGGTTGGATGATGCATCTATTATCTGCCCTAATAGCAGGGAGTGCTCTCGCATTTACATCTTCATCAGATGCAAAATAAGCAGTAATTTCTACTCTACTTAGGAGAGTTCTACCAACACTATTTGAATCATAAGTAATTGGTTGATTAGTTAGAGTAAAAGAGAAAGTAACATCATCATATTCATTTCTTGTATGCCAAATAAGTGCAGTTTCTACAGTGGTCCCTGCAACCAATGGAGTAATATTATATGAAAATCTAATTTGAGCAAACATACCAGGATGCCCATCAGTAAAATCATATGATCCATTTGCAGCAGTATATTTAAGATTACCTGTAGTAACTGCTGCACCCACAGAGGTATCACTGTAATCAATCATATTGGAAAATCCGTTGGGCATGTATAACCCACCAAATACACCTTTAGTTTGATCGAAATTAGGATTAGTTTCACCCCAATATTCATTATCATTAGCAACTTGCTGTGCTACAGAGAATCCAAATCTCTTCCAAGTTTGCGAATCGGCCAAAGATTGTGGATATTCATAATCAGTTCCAATATCATTAGCACCAGACTGTCCCGTTGTTCTCTCTACAAAAGCACCAGTAAATTCATATCCAGTGGTCCCTTTTAATATATCAAGAGAACCTAAATCAGCCCACGCTTGATTTTGTCTAACATAAGGACCACCTGTTTTAGGTGCATCCTCAATACCACCTCCACCAAGAGATCCAAGTTGTTGTTGAACTCTATTAATAAAGACACGATAATGTTTTGATAGTTCATCAAAAGTTACAAAATTATCTGTTAATGGTTCTGTTTCTAGAGTTTCTGTGATTAAGTTAGGTTTTTCTTTAAGTTTCGCAATCTCTTCAAATGCATTTTGAATTTCAAGTTTTAATTCAGAAGAATCAAAAACTTCTACATTTTTATCAGATTTTTCTACTGCTTTAATTGCAAGTTTAATATCAATTAAACTGTCTTTTATGTTATTGATTTCATCAGAAAGATCTTTAACTTCTAAATCATAATATTTTACTTCTGGAAACTCTGGTATTTCTGGAACTTCTGGTATTTTGCTCTCAACAACTTCTATCTTTTCACTAAGTGATTTAATATCTTTATCATACGATTTTATTTTAGGAATCGTTGGTATTCTATTCTCTACATCTCTGATAGATTCTTCTAAAGATTTAATTTCATCTTCATAATATCTAACTTCAGGAATTTCCGAAAAACTATCTTGAACTTGTTGGATTTTTTCAAGAAGATTTTTCAAATCATCATCATAGTATCTAATCTCAGGGATTTCTGGAAGTTCTGGAATAGAATCACGAACCAGTTCAATTTTTTCTTGCAGTTCTGTAAGTTCAGTATCATAATATTTGACTTCTGGCAATTCAGAAAGTTCTTTCTTTATCTCAGAAATTTTCTCATAAAAAGTTTCTTTTGTTTCTGCAATATCAATATGAATATTAGTTGCGTCAAACTGTTGTGGTATTTCAATTTCATATAATGCATTCAAATCCTGACGCATTTTATAAATGAATCCATCAACCTCTTTAGAATTTTTTCTACCAGACTCTTGGAGTTGATCTAATCTTTCAGTAAGTTTTTCAATATTACTATCATAATACTTTACTTCCGGTAGTTTAGAAACAACCTCTTTCAGTTCTGCAATGTTATCATAAATTGGTTGAAGATTAACATCTTGGGGTTTTGTTGTATTTTTTAATTCTAAAATTTCTTCTTGATATTCATTTGCAAATTCTTCGATTCTTTCCTGTAAAAGTTCAATGGGTTCTTTAATAATTTCTACAACAGGTTCTTCTACAACCTCAACTACTGGTTCAGGATCAAATAATTTTTTTGGTGCAGAAAGTCTTTTATTCTTTTTCTCTAATTGTTCAGCACGAACTCTCCGTGCCTCTGCCTGTTCGGTACGGAAATTTTTTAATTCTAGTGGAGATAATAACTTCTTTTTCAATTTATATCTTGACTATTTACCGTAATGATATTTATTATACCCTATACTCTTCTATTTTGTCCAGGACCTTATTGAGATACTTATGAGCGATTGCCTTCTCTCCAGGATATCCCTCATCGTGGTCAACTTGATTTTTCAATTTGAAGATGTGACACTTTAACTCATCCTTTGTCATCTGTCCTCTAGGCATAATACAAAAAAACTCTGCCCTTTATATAGAGCAGAGTTTATAATCTAGATTGGATTGTATGCGGGAATCATCATACCACCATCCATATCGTCATCATCATCAACATTTCCATCGGTCAATAGGGCAGCAAAGATAAGCCCTCCTACCATGGAAGCTGCTATGAGTAACATATCGTTCACCATACACCCGGAATAATTTGGCCTGTAACGGCATAAGATCCCATGGCAGCAACAACACCAATCATTGCTGCCCAACCGTTAATACGTTCTGCGTTTTCGTTCATTGTTTTTCCTCTAGTGTTTTGTTTGTAATGATGATCTTTTGACCATCGTGAGTAAATTGCAACTCATCATCAGGATGCCATAGTAGCTCCTCATACATATCGTCAAGTTTTTGCATATCGATATAGAGTTGATCTGGATTAGGCATGGTGTGCTTTGAGTTCTGGATTGGGTTGAGAAGGAACAGTAGGATTGCGATCAAGGTTTTTGATTACGATGAAAGCATCTTTGTTATATTTTACAGTTCCTTTTAGTGGAGCCCATTTAGTTCCAGCACCGTCAATTCCATAAACCGAAGTACCACCAATTTCAACAGCAACATTATCATAACAATCCCATCCAAGTTTTGCGATGGTATCTTTAATGTCGTCATGAATCGACTTCATCACTGCTGCTGATTTACGTTGTGCGACAAGAGAATCGTCCATAACGTCTTCATCAGGATCAAGTTTTCCAATCATCAGTAAAGGTTTTCCTCTTGCTCAGTTTCAAGTGTAATATCAGATGTAGGATAAGCAACACAAGTGAGAACAAATCCTGCATCAATTTGATCATCATCAAGGAATGATTGATCTGACTGATCTACAGTGCCGGAAACAATTTTGCCTGCACAAGAAGAACAGGCACCAGCACGGCAAGAATAGTTAAGATCAACACCTTGTTCTTCAGCAGCATCAAGGATGTACTGATCATCTTCGCAGGTAATGACAGTTTCGGAGCCGTCGGGAGTGCGGAGAGTAACATTAAAAGCCATTAGTAAGTTTTAGATAGTTGTTCTACAGAGTATGCCAGCAATACAAAGAAGGCAATGCTAATCATTGTAAAGAAAATTTCTGTCATTGTCAAGTAGTCCTTGTTACTTCATAAATGGTTGAATCCCCATATGTCTTATGATCCTTGTATCCTACCATACGACCCTTCGTGTTTTGAAGGGCAGGCATGAATACGATTATAAAGAAGACTGCCGGTGCTCCCACAAAGAGGAGTGCCACAATCACATAGTAAGTAAGCAGTTCAACCATTATCAGAATCCAAAAGCACCGAAGAAGAATACACTACCAGTGGTAGCATAACTGATAAGAGCTGCTACGAATCCCATCATAGCAGTACGGCCGTTCAGTTTTTCTGCACGTTCTGCATGGGTCTCATATCCATAACGCTCAGCATCCGTTTTAGAGATGTACATCTGAGGTTCTTTGGCAAACATATTCTGTTGCCCATACTCATTCGTTGTTACGGTCATTGTCTTGTGTAAAGAACTGTTACAATATTATATAGTAATGTAACGGTTCTTGTCAAGTCTGCTCTGTATTGAAAACTACTATTTTGCCTCTGCTCCTGGAGGAAGTCTGCCAAAATATGGATCATAATCAAATATTTCATTCCAATCCTTTATTTCAGAAGCAGTGTTTTTCCAGAAATTCCAAAGACCATCATGATTTGTTTTATGAAAAGTATCAACATGCTCGACGTGAATAGATGATCCCAATTCAATTTTATATGCGAATAAAGGTAATGCAAAAGCATTACCAGAATTATAAATCAGATCATCGGCAACTGCTCTTGGTTTAACTCCATTATCGATCTTATACTTATCCCCACGTACATGAAGATCAATCAACTTCTGACAGTGACGACGAGTAATCATATAGCACGCTGTAGAAAAATCATTGATAAATCTCTTATGCATCCTCAAATGAACTGATAATGTGTTGATAATTGCAAGTTGTACAACATCATAATCATAGGGAACCTTTGCATAGAAATCTTTCCATGTAAACGGCCAATATGATGCTGTAGAAATATCACAATCATCTTCCATGATTAATGCACATGGAGCATCAGAATTTTCCAGAAAGTAACGCATTGCCTTCAGATGAGAAGTAGTGCATCCAACTTCACCAGAAGACATATTATCTGGATATCGACCTTTGAGAATATCTCCAAGATCTCTACCATCTCTACCATCATACGCAGAGATACGAGTATAGTTTTCAATACCCCAGTAATCAAATTGATTCTCCATAAACTCTTTTCTTTCCGGTTGTTCATCCAGATTCAAATAATATATGGGAGGAAGATTTTTAAGTTTGAAGAGTGCTTTATTTTTGTCCATGATCAAGAGTTTAGAATTTCTTTTTTGTCGGATGGTGAGTGAATTATTTTTGCGTCAAACAAAAACTGATCGGGAGGATAATCTCCAGGTTTTGCATATGATGGTGGAATAATATTAAAGTTATCAATATTTTCTAGTCTATACTTGTTCAAATGACTTTCATCCCTAACCACTGCAATAATGTCATTTTGCAAGTCTCTGTTAATTCTATCACGAAGTTCATCAATCATATCCAGAACTTTGGGAACTTTTCCTCCCCATATACATCCTTGAACATATACATCATCTGGTTGATCATCATAATCAACATATGCTAAAGATTTTTCATTTCTCTCGAAGGGCAAATCTTTTTTGGAGGGATTAGTAAACTTACACAATCCAATATTTTGGCATGGATGTTGAACTGCGAAGAAATCTTTTTCCTCATCAAAAAATTCATCGTATGTTATTACTTCTGGACAACAATGCATATCACCATCAAAGTAAATATACCAATCATACCCAGATAATTGATTTCTTATGGTAGAAATTTGTTCAAATCTTTTGAGACCACCCATACTCTTAATAGTAAGAGCACTCCAATTATTATAATCTTCTTTTTGAATATCAGATTCTTCTCTTACAGGAATTATTTTAATATTACCTGGAATATCATCTCCCAATTCACCATCAGTAAAAACAAAAAAATCTTTGTCACACTCTGGAGCAAAGTATTCCATGAATGTTTCATAGTATCTTGGGAAGAATTTCAAATAGTTTCCTGTCCCAATAAAATTAATTGCTATTTTTTTCTTTGACATCACCTTTTCAATATTAGGAAGATAATAATTTTTAATTACTTGTTCCCAATCAAATTGTTTTGCGTATTCTAATATTTCTTCTCTATGAGAAATAGAATATTCTCTATTCTTTACAATTTGATCTTCAA
>Ga0213858_10001634_pt1 | contig 10732 bp, 10 predicted proteins | sample PICome_FD_160122 | JGI IMG/M metagenome (GOLD analysis project Ga0213858, IMG submission 160122) | Coastal seawater microbial communities near Pivers Island, North Carolina, United States - PICO245 | ecosystem: Environmental > Aquatic > Marine > Coastal | place: USA: North Carolina | collected... | reverse complement strand
TGTGCGATCACGTCGCTTGCAACCTGTGACCATGATTTTGGAACTTCTACATTTTCTAAGTGGAACACAACTGTTCCATCTGGGTTACGTATCTCTGAGGACGTTGTGACAAATTCGATGTCTGCGTATGCGTCCTGTCCTGCCTTGGTAAACTTACGTTCAATTTTCATTGTACCGCCTAAATCCGTAAACTGTGTTTATTTTTTCTCGTGAGGTGGCACAAAAAATACGTGTCACGCGGATCGCGTGTCCCCACATGTGCTGTGGGTCACTCGTTGTGAATGATACTACATTTAGTGTTTCGCCCCATCGGCCCACACAAAGTGACGTAGAAAGCCCGTGATCGTCAATGACTTTTTTTTCGTCTAACTGCGGTTTTATCGGTTGACCATCCTTTTGAATAGTCGGGGTAGTCTGGTGTGCCACAGCGGTCAAAAGTATTAACTTTTATGAACGATTTTCAGAAAACCTTGTTTTTAAGGCACTTAAGCGGATGAAGCGATGCAAAACTTGAATGCACCCCCCTTGGCTAAGTGATTCACGCATGACCATGACCCTGCAATTTGGGGGTCAAAAAAAATTTTATACTAAATGTGGTAGGTAAGCGTTGTGTTAAACAATTCTCAAAATAATCAGTGAACAAAATGCGACAAATGCCACGCCGGCAACTCCGCGATTCCAATTTTAGTACTTTTTTTTGAAGATGGTCGGGACGGCAAGATTCGAACTTGCGACCCCCTGTACCCAAAACAGGTGCGCTACCAGGCTGCGCTACGCCCCGACTGACGCGGCTTCTATCGAATGACCACGGCTTTGAAAAGAGCAATATGATGTTTTTTTGAAATTATTTTTGGCAGGGCCAAACGGGGTCCTGTTTTATGGATGGATGACGAATAAAGTCACCTGCCCCTAACCCATAGCGTTCGGATAGTCCTGCATTCACTTCAAGAACAAATTGAATGTTATCGCCGCCTGGGATCGGTGTTTCGTCCAATGGGAGTGCATTCATGTGGATTTTTTGCACCTCGCCATGTTGATCGACAAAAATGATATCAAGCGGGATCAGCGTGTTGCGCATCCAAAACGCGACGGTGCGCGGCGTTTCATATATAAACCACATCCCGCTGTTATAGGGCATGCTTTGGCGGTGCATCAGACCGATGGCGCGTTCTTCAGCGGAATCGGCAACTTCGACATTTAATCTGATATGCGCGTGTGCGGATTTAATTTCGACAATCGAATCTGTGCATCCAGCTGTTGCAATGCCCGTCATTGACGCCAGCAGCCAAATGAAACCACATCCTAATCGCGCGAAACACTTTCCCAAGAGCATACCTCAGCCGCCATTTTACCGCGCTTCCCCGAAATCCAACAGATTGACACCGCCCCGCCCGCTTATGAATCCGCAAGGCCCGAGCTCCGTAAGATTTCGACATGTACACAAACGTCCTCTGAACTTCCCCAAATATTGGCAAATCCAAATCTCTTGGCCTTATCAAACCATTTTACGCGCGCAGCCTCAAGTAGCATTTGTGCCACTTCTGCGTTATCGACATTTTCAAAATCGGCCAGTGATGCTGATGTTGTTTCCGGTGGCGCAATGGACAACACAACAATTGCCTACACACCCTTGGTCGTTCCTTTGGCAATAAATTCGATCCGCGCATTATCTGCTACCGAACTTTGCCCGAAATTTCGAATAACATTTGCATGAAGGAAAATGCCATATTGGGTTCCATCTGCTACGATAAAACCGAATCCTTTGCTTGGGTCGAACCACTTCACAACCCCGCAGTGCCCGCGTTCTGCTTCCGGTATCACGTTACCACCGCGTATTGACCTCACCTAACTATAGTCATGCAATGCTATATTAAAGGAAAGCGGTTAATATTCTTTAGTTTATATTTTATGTGCTAATTTCATGCAACGTGAATTTATATAAACGATAACAATTACTTATGGGTAAAGGCGCTGAATATCCCAATCTTCGTTACAACCTATGCGCGACCAGCGAAATCTGTCGTGAAGCCTAAATTCCCCATCTGCCCAGAATTCCATTTCCAACGGGCGAATGCGCCAGCCGCCCCAATAATCTGGTCGTTTTGGGTTCAATCCGTTTTTTGTGGTTACTTTTGCAACCTCTGCAACTAGGGTCGCACGTGACGCAAGTGATTGGGATTGTTGCGATGCGATTGCACCCAATCGGCTCTTTAATGAACGTGAGTTATAATATGCGTCCGCCTGCGCTCCATCCTCTTTTTCAACGACGCCTCGCACGCGTATCTGACGATGAAGCGCCTTTGAATGCCAAACAAAGGCGGCTTTGCCCGCCTGTTTGATCTCTTGAGATTTTCGACTGTTGTAATTGGTATAAAACACGAAACTGTCTTCATCGATCTCCTTTAGCAGAACCATACGGACATTCGGCAATCCATCTGCATCTACTGTGGACAGGGCGATTGCATTGGGATCGTTTAGCTCCCCCTCCTCTGCCTCGCCTAACCAACGACGTGCAATTTCAAATGGGTTGTCGCCTGCAAAAATACCGTTTCGTTCGCTCATCTGCTGCCTCATGTGGTTAATTTTGTGCGATCCTAACGATCAGACTTGATGGATTATGTAGGATCAACTAAACGCAAGATAACTGAATATTGGGCGGAGACGAGGCAATGTCAAATAATCTACTTGCAGGAAAACGTGGATTAATCATGGGTTTGGCGAATGACAAATCCATCGCATGGGGAATTGCAAAGGCCTGCGCCGATGCAGGCGCAGAGATGTGTTTTTCCTACCAAGGTGAAGCATTAAAAAAGCGCGTCGCGCCATTGGCTGCACAATGTGGCAGTGATTTTTTGGTTGAATGCGACGTGACGGATATGAACACCGTTGATACTGTTTTCGCAGAAATTGAAAAACGCTGGGGCAAAATCGACTTTTTGGTTCACGCGATTGGATTTTCGGATAAAGCGGAATTGCGCGGCCGTTATGTCGACACCTCACGCGACAATTTCAACATGACAATGGATATCTCTGTCTATTCATTTACCGCCGTGGCGCAGCGCGCGGAAAAATTGATGACGGATGGCGGTTCCATGTTGACGATGACATATTATGGCGCCGAACAGGTGATGCCGCATTATAATGTTATGGGCGTTGCCAAAGCCGCGCTTGAAGCCTCCGTCATGTATTTGGCCGAGGATTTGGGCAAACAAAACATTCGCGTCAACGCAATTTCCGCGGGTCCAATTAAAACCTTGGCGGCCAGCGGCATTGGCGATTTTCGCTATATCCTGAAATGGAACGAATTAAACTCACCATTGCGCCGCACGGTGACGATTGATGATGTGGGTAAATCCGCGCTTTATTTACTATCTGACCTCAGCTCTGGTGTGACGGGTGAAAACCTGCACGTTGATTCAGGCTATCATGTGGTTGGTATGAAGGCAGTGGATGCCCCCGATATAGATGTAGTGACAGGAAAGAAAGACTCATGACAGAGCGCCTGCCCCACGAAAAAGGATTTCACGTAAGTTGGGATCAACTTCACCGCGATGCACGTGCGCTCGCTTGGCGTTTGGATGGTCAGGGCCCGGATGAGGGCGGTGCTTGGCGTGCTGTTGTTGCGATTACACGCGGTGGCATGGCGCCTGCGATGATCATTGCACGTGAATTGGACATTCGTTTGGTCGATACGATCAGCGTTAAATCATATAACCACCAAACACAAAGCGAACCGCGCATAATCAAAATGCCTGACCAAGACTTGGTTGGCGATGGTGAGGGTGTTTTGATCATTGATGATTTGGTGGATACAGGCAAAACATTGGAAGTTGTCCGCAATGTTTTGCCAAAAGCACATGTGGCCACCGTTTATGCGAAACCGATGGGCCGCGATCAGGTGAATTCCTTTGTGACTGAAGTAAGCCAAGATACTTGGATTTTCTTCCCCTGGGATTTGGCATTGCAATATGTCGAACCCTACCGCGGCAGAGATTAACCCTTTGCCATCCATGGGGCGCACATCAAACCTAATCGCGCCGCCGATCAAAGCGGCGCGTAAATGGCTGGAGGGAATGGAATTTCCTGCGGACCGCCCCCTGATTGATGTCAGCCAAGCGGCCCCAACGGCCCCACCCCCCATAGAAATGCGTCAGGCCATGGCCGATCATGTCCTGAGTGAAGGGGACGCGCATTCATATGGCCCCATTTTGGGCAATATGGATTTACGCGTGTCGCTGGCGGATAAATGGTCGCGGACGTACGCAACTGAATTTTCCCACGAAAACATTGCAATTACATCGGGGTGTAATCAGGCGTTTTGCGCCGTGATTGCCGGCCTGTGTCAGGCGGGTGATGATGTGATCCTAACAGCACCATGGTATTTCAACCATGACATGTGGCTGACATTGTCGCATGTAAACACCCGTGCGCTTTATTGTGATGAAACCCTGATCCCTGATCCGCAGGATGCGGAAAAATTTATGAATGACAAAACTCGCGCGATCTGTTTGGTCACGCCAAACAACCCCGCGGGCGTTGAGTATTCAGATGATTTATTACACGATTTTCTGTCTTTAGCGCAGAAACATAATGTAAAACTGATCCTTGATGAAACCTATTTGGATTTTCGCACCATTGATGATGTCCACACACTTTGGTCCGACCCTGCTGCACAGGATCATTTGATTGTTCTTTATTCTTTTTCCAAGGCCTATCGCATAACGGGGCATCGTGTGGGCGCGGTTGTCGCGTCCCCCCACCAAATCACTGAAATTGAAAAATTCTTGGATACGGTCACAATCTGCCCCGCGCAAACGGGTCAATTCGCAGCGCAGTGGGGATTGGAACATTTGGGTGATTGGGTAGAGCAAGAACGCCAACAGACCATTCAGAAACTAGCGCAGTTTCGGCAGTCCTTTGATCGCCTTGTGCCCTACGGGTGGAAATTGCTCGGTTCAGGGGCCTATTTTGCCTATGTTGAACACCCTTTTAACATGACCTCAATCGCGGCGGCGCAAGAATTGTTGCAGCAGGGTCATATCCTTGCCTTGCCGGGTGCCTTTTTTAGTCCCGATGAAACCCGCCTTGGACACAATCATTTGCGTGTGGCATTTGCCAATATTGACGGGGAAACTGTCGAAACTTTTGTTGATCGTCTGATTGATGTCAGCATTCGCCTTGCCCCTGCCGAAAACCCCGCTTAAGAATACGGGAAAAATAGAAACAGGTTTGCGGATCGCTACACGGGGGACAACATGTCGGAGAAAAAGACCGGACTGCCAAAATTCCTAACATGGATCATGATGGGCTTTGTCATGGTGGGCCTTCTGGGGTTTGGCGCAGTCAGTTTTAATGGGTCAATCCAATCTGTTGGTTCGGTGGGCGATACGGAAATTCCAGTGGATGATTATGCCCGCGGATTGCAAAACGAACTTCGCGCAAGCGAGGCACAGTTTGGTCGCGTCCTTTCGTTTACCGAAGCACAGGCCGTTGGCATCCCTGATCGTGTTCTGTCCCGTCTAGTTCAGGAAAAGGCGCTTGAGAATGAGGCCGCGGCGATTTCCCTGTCCGTTGGGGATGATGCGGTGCGCAATCAAATCATGGAAATCAATGCCTTTCGCGGCCTAGACGGTCAATTTGATCGCCAGAACTATCAACTGTCACTGGAAGGCGCAGGATATACCGAGGCCGAGTTCGAGGCCGCCATTCGCGCAGAAAGCGCACGCACATTGTTGCAGGGCGCGGTATTGGCCGGCAACACAATGGATGACGTTGCAACCGAAACGATTTTGGCGTTCCTGATGGAGACACGTGATTTCAAAATTGCGCGTTTAAGCGAAGAGAACCTGACAACACCCGTTGCAGATCCCACGGACGATGTGCTGAACGCGTATTACACTGACAACATCGCAAACTACACACAGCCAGAGCGTAAAGATATCACATACGCCGTGCTTAGCCCCGATATGTTGATTGATCAAATTCAGGTGGATCAGGCTGCATTACAGGCAGAATATGACAACCGCATCGATCAATACCAACAACCCGAACGCCGCTTGGTGGAACGTTTGGTGTTTATTGATCCAGCGGGCGCGACAGAAGCGTTGTCACAAATCAAATCAGGCGCACAAACGTTTGAGGATTTGGTTAAGGCACGTGGTTTGACATTGGATGACGTTGATTTGGGGGATGTGGCGCGGGATGCATTGGACGCCGCGGCGGACGCAGTTTTCACAGCATCAGTTGGCGATATTGTTGGTCCTTTTGACAGTGACCTTGGCCCTGCGCTGTTCCGTATCAATGGAATTTTGGACGCGCAAACCGTTACGCTGGAAGATGCGCGCAGTGAATTAGAAGACGAATTGGCGCTTGATCTGGCGCGTCGTCAGATTGATGCAATGATTGGTCAGGTGGATGACACATTGGCCGCGGGTGCAACATTAGAAGAGCTTGAGGCGGATTATGGTCTGCGTTTGGGCCGCGTTGAATTTCACGCAAACGCACTGGATGACATCACCGCATACCCCAGCTTCCGTCAAGCAGCCGAGGCCGTGACAGAGCGCGATTTTCCAACCCTGACAATGTTAGAGGATGGTGGGATTTTCGCCCTTCGTCTGAATGAAATCATCGCACCTGCCCCAATCCCGTTCGCAGAAGCTAGCGAAACGGTGCTAAGCGATTGGCGTGCCGATGAAACGGCAGCGGTGCTTACATCCCTTGGAAATGATGTGGCCACGGGTGCTGTTCAGCTTGATTTGGCGACCGAAGAATTGACAGGCCTGCGCCGTGATGAATTCGGAAGCAGTGCAACACCTGCCATCTTGGCCAAAGCCTTTGAATTAGCGATTGGTCAGTCAGAGGCGATTTTAGATGGGTCAGAGGTTGTTGTTGTTACGCTTAACGCAGTTAACGCAGGCGATGTCACATCCGAGGACGCGGCCACAATCCGCAACGCGCTTTCATCGCAATTCAACGCAACCCTTTCCAATGACATGTATGCCGCGTTTGCCCGTCAAATTCAGGCGCGTGCGGGCATTTCATTGGATCAACAGGCGTTGAACGCGGTTCACGCGAATTTCCAATAGGATAAGCCATGGCAATTACACCAGAGTTTGATGCATTTGCACAAGGTTTTGCAAAGGGCGAAAATCAGGTAATTTACACGCGACTTGCCGCGGATTTGGATACGCCTGTTTCGCTTATGCTGAAACTAGGAAGCGCGCAAAAAGACAGTTTTATGTTGGAATCTGTCACAGGGGGCGAAGTGCGCGGCCGCTATTCCATCGTTGGCATCAAACCTGATCTTATTTGGAAATGCGTTGGGACAACATCCTCAATCAATCGCAGTGCACGCTATGACGAAGATGCTTTTGCTGCGCAAAGCGGAAAACCACTTGATGAATTTCGCACGCTTTTGGCCGAAAGCCATATCGATTTACCTGCCGAGCTGCCGCAATCTGCAGCGGGCCTGTTTGGATATTTGGGCTATGATATGGTGCGCCATATTGAGCATTTGCCCAACATCAATCCCGATCCCATTGGTGTGCCGGATGCACTGTTTTTGCGCCCCTCGGTTGTGGCCGTATTGGATGGCGCTAAGGGTGAAGTGATTTTGGTATCACCTGTTTGGCATTCCGATGATGTGTCTGCACGCGCGGCCTATGCACAGGCGGCGGAACGGATTGGGGACGCGATGCGGGATCTCGAACGTCCTGTCAGTGAATCACGCGATTTGGGACAGGCGGATGAGGTTGCACCACCACAGTCCAACATCACCAAACAGGGCTATATGCAGGCCGTCGAAAAGGCCAAGGATTACATCCGCGCAGGTGATATTTTTCAGGTTGTTCCAGCCCAGCGTTGGACACAGGATTTTCCACTTCCTCCTTTTTCGCTGTATCGCAGTTTGCGCCGCACCAACCCATCGCCCTTTATGTTCTTTTTCAATTTCGGTGATTTCCAGGTGATCGGGGCCAGCCCGGAAATCCTTGTGCGTGTGTTTGGGAATGAAGTCACCATTCGCCCCATCGCGGGCACCCGTCCCCGTGGCAAAACACCAGAAGAGGATTTGGCATTAGAACAGGACCTGTTGGCCGATAAAAAAGAATTGGCCGAACACCTGATGCTATTGGATTTGGGGCGCAATGATGTGGGCCGCGTTGCAAAAATCGGCACCGTACGCCCAACAGAAGAATTCATTGTCGAACGCTACAGTCACGTGATGCATATCGTGTCAAACGTCGTGGGTGAATTGGACCCCGACCAAGATGCGCTCTCTGCGTTTTTTGCGGGCATGCCCGCGGGCACCGTCTCAGGTGCGCCCAAGGTGCGCGCAATGGAAATCATTGACGAACTAGAACCTGAAAAACGCGGTGTTTATGGCGGTGGTTTGGGATATTTCAGTGCGGCTGGGGATATGGATATGTGTATCGCCCTGCGCACAGCGATTGTGAAGGACGAAAAGCTATATATTCAGGCAGGCGGCGGTGTCGTTTATGACAGCGATCCAGAGGCGGAATATATGGAAACGGTTCACAAATCGAACGCCATTCGACGCGCAGCTGCGGATGCGGCGATGTTCGTGAAAAACTCAGGTGGTAATTGATCAGAATATCGCGGTGTCCAGAGGCGAGCCTTAATTTTGTAGGCCCTCTTTCATCAACTGCGATACCGGCACAACTGCTGTGTTTTGCGCCCGATCTTGTAGGGTCCAGATAAGGATCGCACTCATTGTTTCGGGGCGCAATCGGGCCAAGACAACAATCGGCTCTGACGGGCTATTCGCCGCGCGAAATGCGGCCCCATCCAAAAAACGACGAATTGTGCGTTCATTTTGATCTGCACTATCCAGATCGCGATAGATGGTCGCCACGGGCGTGCCCGCCTTGCCCGCCTCTTTCGCAAGCGTATTCAATCCCTTTTCATAAACCACCAAACCATGACCTGTGCGGTTCAAAACCTCGGGCACATGCAACATGACATCTCGGCTTTGTTGTAATGCGCCCGCCTGACGTTCAATCACGCCGATTGTTTGAGGCAGCCAATCAACCAAGGTGGTCAAGACAACATCAACATCCTGAACAGCAGCCTCAGGCGGCAGATCGGCCAAAATAACAGCCTCTTGTTCCAATTCGCGCAACGATAACAATAGCGCATCTGCCGATGGGTTCACGGGATCCACAGCAAAGGTCACAGGGATTGGCAAGGCCTGAACCAAGTTTGGATCAATCGCGTTTAGCTGATCGGTCAATAAAACGATCGCAATCTTGGCTTGCCCTCATCACTGACCCCATCACGGGCATAAAGATCAATCGCCTTCCCATAGGGTTCCTCGGTTTCGATCGCCTCAATCGTCACTTGTTCCAGAGCCGTTTCATCGGCTTGGTCCGTGGGTACGGTTGCATTTGTTGTATCTTCGGTTGGGGCGGTTTGATCCCCACGGCGCAACGCAGGTGCGGTTGGATCACTGGGGACCACGATTTGACCTGACCCCAAACTGGGGGCCAATGTTGCGCCCGCATTCCCGCGTTCGATCTTGGGCTGTGTCGGTGCTGCACTTTGTGCTTCTGTTTGCGGGCGGGACGGCAGCGCGCTGGTGATTGTAGGCAGGCGCGGACGCTCTGGCGCCGCGGGGGCAGCCAAACCTATGTCGGGTGACGTTGGCGCAGTTGTATCAACCAATCCTGTTTCGGGAACCATTGGCGCATCGGTCACACCCGCGGCATCGTTCAGGGATGTTTCAACACTTGGCGCTGTCACCTCGGGCGTGGGCGCGGTGGTTGTTTGTTCAATGGGTTTTGGGCGTTGAACGGCGATATCTTCACGTTTTAACGTGAATTCAGATCCCGCTGGAACCTCAACCTCGGTACGTTCTGGGATCGGCGCAGATGTGCTTCCCAAATACAGCGAAACACATGCCAATGCGAACCCGCCGACAATAAGCCCCCGAATAAAACCGCCTAAAAAACCAAGTCCCACGTTGTTAACTCCATGGATATTCTATTTCACCGCTCTTTCTTTCCCTTCGCCTCTTGACGATGGGTCCGATCCCTGAACATGTATAGCGCGACCCATGCGATCTGGGCTAGCCCAGAATGCGAAGTTTAGGAAAAAGTTCTGATGCTGCTGCTTATCGATAACTATGACAGCTTTACATACAACCTTGTCCATTATTTGGGCGAGTTGGGAACAGAAATCGTGGTGCGCCGCAACGATGCAATTGACGTCCAAGAGGCTATGGCCATGAACCCTGCAGGCATCCTATTGTCCCCTGGTCCGTGTGACCCGGATCAGGCAGGCATTTGTTTGGCACTGACACAGGCGGCCGCAGAAACGAAAACGCCGTTGATGGGTGTGTGTTTGGGGCATCAAACGATCGGTCAGGCCTTTGGCGGAACTGTCGTGCGCTGTCATGAAATTGTGCACGGAAAAATGGGCACAATGCATCATAACGATCAGGGACTGTTCAAAGGCCTTCCAACACCGTTTGAAGCGACACGCTATCATTCATTGATTGTCGAACGCGAAACATTACCTGAATGCCTGAACGTGACAGCATGGTTAAAAGATGGAACAATCATGGGATTAGAACACCGTGATCTACCAATCCAAGGGGTTCAGTTTCATCCAGAATCCATCCGATCCGAGCATGGTCACGCCCTGCTGCAAAACTTTGTAAATATGATGAAGGTGCCCGCATGAGCGATTTGATGAAGCCCTTAATTTACGCGGC
>Ga0213858_10001629_pt1 | contig 10750 bp, 26 predicted proteins | sample PICome_FD_160122 | JGI IMG/M metagenome (GOLD analysis project Ga0213858, IMG submission 160122) | Coastal seawater microbial communities near Pivers Island, North Carolina, United States - PICO245 | ecosystem: Environmental > Aquatic > Marine > Coastal | place: USA: North Carolina | collected... | reverse complement strand
GCTACAGCATAGTAGGGTACTGAGCTGGTGAATGACTTGACAGCTCAGTACCCTAGATGAGTTTAAGAATTTTACGTCCCTTATGATCTTCCACAAGTTCTGCAAAGATCCCAAACTCATCTATACCTTTAGCATTGCTTAACTGACTAAGCAAGCTTTTTTTCCTGATCCTGCTTTGAATTGTCATGGCTGCATTCAAACTACAGGTTCCGTAGATAATGTCTGCACTTTCCACAACTTTCAAAAACTCTTTGAGAGAGTATTTGTTCATTTAGGTTTACCTCCTTTACGTTTACCATAACCAAGATCTTTCATTATTTCATATCTTTCTTGGTCTGTGTATAATCTCCATTTAGCAATTTGTTCTTTGGTTCTACTGCAACCAATACATTTACCATCTACAATCTTACACAAAGAAACGCAAGGTGTTAAGGTCATTCGTGTTCAGGGGTTAGTTTAATCATTTTCCAAACCTTCCATTGCCGAATTTATGATATTCATCACCTCACGGTAATCATCCATATTGTCATCTATCCTGTGACCTCCACCAAGACTTTCTGAGTAATGGATTTCCGCCTCAATCTCCGAAATTGCATCCAGCATACAAGCTTTCCATTTACGTAAAGACTCAAGCTCATGATGAATGCTTGGTGGTCCACCGCAATTGTTACATTTACGCATTATTCATCATCCTTACTAAAAAGTCGAATTGGTGTTATGTAAAAATCACTTCGGGGAAAGCTTTTCATTCTTGCCTCTACAAAACGTTCAGCATCTTCTTGAGATACAAATGCGTCTAGGTAATACGTAACAGGTTCGCTATAATAGTAAAGCACGTTACCCTTTTTTTTACGCACCGTGTCTTCCACAACTTGATAAATTGTTTCAGCTTTCATTTCAAACTTACCATAGAGGTTGAAATATACACTTTAGCGTATATTTTAAATTTATACGCTAAAGTGTATATTTTAAATTTAGTGGTGCGGACAGTGGGACTCGAACCCACACGGCCAAAGGCCAACAGTTTTTAAGACTGTATCGTCTACCACTTCCGACATGTCCGCCCAACAACTTATGCACCTTCTAGTAGTCTCTTCATCCGATCATAGTTTGCACCCTTCGGAGCAAGACCAAGAGCAATAAGTGCTTGTCGTATATTGCTCGTTTCCTCATACGCTGTCAAGAACTCTTCGTCTGTTTTTCTCTTTCCTCTCTGAGAAGTTTTCTTGTTTTTCCCTCTGTATGTTTCCGTTTGAGCGTGACAGTTAGGGCAAAGAATCTGTAAATTCTCTAAAGAATTATCAAACCTATCACCATTAACGTGATCTAGTTCTAAAGGTGCTGGTTTACCAAGCCACTCTTCTATGCCGCATATTTCACAACATGCTTCTTTGACATTTTCTTCTATTAATTTTTTTCTTAATTTATTTGAATTTGTGAATGAAACTTTATTCGAAAGAATATCTTCTAGTCTTTTTAGATTTGATCTTTCTTTCTTTACAATTCCAACACAAAATTGATTCGTTTTGAATACACCTAATCTAGTGGCGTGTATTTTATAGGTATCATACTTGATACCTAACTTTCTAGCTGCTGCTGCGGCTGATTGCTCAGTTTTAGCAGCTACTATAATTTCTTCATCAGTAACTTTAATTCTTCTCGACATAATAGTATACTCCTAATTAGTATACTATTATTTATAGGTAGACACAAAATTGACTTAATTAAAAACGTCTACCATTTCCAACATGTCCGCACAGTGCTAAAAAGGAATGTATCTAAACAATCCTTCTTTGATCATTATCTCTACGTCATCCAATTCAACCTGTAAAGAAGAAACTTTTTGAGGATCTTCCTCATCAAAAATTCTTTCTCTAAGATCTTTTCTCATATCACTGAGAACAGGCCACGTTTCATATTTGAAGGGGTCTATATCAGCCATTTTTCCAGTCATCAAGCAATTTAGATGAAGAAGAATATTTCCAGTCACCTCCTACCCCAAAGGTGAAATGGAATCTTGAATCGCCTTTAAAATGATCATACTCAGGGGTATTAGAATCACCACGGTCTCCACCGTTGCAAAAAGTAATATGATAATCACTGAATGCTTGTGAGACTTTATAAAGGAAATTAATCGCTGTATCATCTTCATCTACAAACCCTATAGCCAGATCTACGTATTGATTTGTTTGAACCATGTAAAGACGATCTTTAAAAGACATAAAAGGCTTTCCCTTCTTTCGGGTAAGCCAATCATCCGAATTTACACCAGCAATGACAATCTGACCAAATTTACGGGCATCACGAAACATCAAAACGTGGCCGGGATGAAGAGGGTCGAATCCTCCTGATAACACTGCTACCGTTTTAATCTCTGGCATAATCGTCCTCAATTCTTTCAATATCATCTTCAGAAAGATAAGATCCTTCTTGAACTTCTACTATGATAAGATATTCTGAAGGTGAAATATTTTCGAGCCTATGTTTCGACCCAAGGGGAATAGTTACAGAATCACCAGCAGAAATGCTTTTCTCATTATCATCAATTGTAACTATTCCCCTTCCCCCCACACAGTACCAATGCTCTTTTCTGTAGTTGTGGTACTGCAAAGAGAGTCTGCTTTGAGGATTTACAACAAGTCTTTTGACTGCGTACGTATCCGACTTATGAAGCAGTTCCCAGATACCCCAAGGCCGACTCTGAACCATTTAGATTTTCTCGCCTCTTAGTTTTAACTCATTTTTTATTGTTAGCATATTATGTTTTAAGGTGTCAAGATATAATTCTGAAAAACCAACAGGACCTTTTCGTTTATTTTTGAACTGTTCATTCATAAGGCTATATTTACAATCATCATGAAGTTTTTTCAATTGACTTACTGTCATTTTTGTAAAATCCATACGTTCTCCTATACAGGCCAACCCATAACTGTGAATTTTCGGCCATCTGTGAGTGTGAATATTCCTTTTTCTTTATCATGTTTCTTTACAATATCATCTCCTTCCAAAGATACACTTCCATCAGGTTCAATAACACGCCTTTTGGTTGTTAAAGTACCATAAATTCGACTTGTGTATGATTTTGTCTTTGGGTTCCAGTTTGAAAGAACAAATCTACCAGTGTTGTCCGATGACATAGTAGTTTTTTCAGTATCAACTGGACCTAAAGGCTTTTCTTTCTCTTTGAGAACTACCTTTTTTGGCGTTTCGTCTTTTTCTTTCGATTCAATTTCTTGACCTTCCTCAACAATTGCCTTTTCACCCAAAAGACTGACGATTTTCTTTTTCCAGTACGTAACACCCGGTTTAGAAGAGTAGGTTTTCTTCTTCTTAACACCAGATTCTTCCCAAATTACGTAATATTTCATCCAACACCTACTGTATTTCGAACAATCTCACCCTTTTCATAGTGAACAGTGATTGCCTTTAGAGTTTTACGAGTAGTAAAGGCTGATCCGGTTGCATAAGCATCCCGACTTGCCAAAGTTCTGTGTGATTCCCAAAAAACACCACCAATATCTTTAGCAGAGTCATGGTGAATGTGTCCTGTGTCGAGATAACGCCAGTAAGTTTGACCCCATTCTTTCGAAAAGTCGTCTGCAACCTGCATTGCAAGCCGCTGTGGAGGTGCTTTGTCGCCGTGATGGGCAGCAAGAAGATTGTTACCAAACGTAGTACACCACATTTTTCCCGGATTCCATGTAACATCAACTCTTGGATCGTCCTGATAACGCATCATAAGAGCTACTGTCAGGAATTGGTTTGAATCTGGGTCATGATTTCCCGAAATACCAACATATCTGACTTGATCATGTTTTGTTTTCAGCGTTTCGATAGTGGCAACAACAGATTGTATCGTTTCATAAATGACTTTACTGAAACGACCATCAGCGTCGAGAATGTGTCCGCTTCCCGGTGTCATGTTTTTCTGATCATTTGCATGAAACATGTCGCCAAGATTTAAAACTACACAATGTTTGCTGTTTGGTGTAGTTTCAACAAGTGTGGAAAGGGTGTTTTGCAGTCTATTTTTTGCAATTTCGAGGTCATAATCCTCACCAGATTCTTTACCCCAAGCCAGCATACCGAAATGCAGATCTGTCAGGATGTATCTAGTCAGAAGATCTGCATCCGTGCCTTCAGGCGCAGCAGTCGGTAAAGAAGTAGGACAATCCTTAAGAGCCTCTTTGAAGGTATCGATAAGATTATCAATACCACCTTCTTCCTTTGGATTAACAAAATACAGACTAGCTTGCTCTGTTTTGAGCCATCCCGAATGAACTTTGCTAATATCGTTTAATCCAGTATCAAACATTGCCATTTGAATGCCGGAATCTGTTTCGAGGTACTTTTCAGCCCTCCGATAAGTCCGTCTACAAACAGACTTATCGATATTTAGAATTCGAGCAACTTCAGCAAAGTTCTGATATTGCTGATAAAGATCATAAACTTCTTTTTGCCGTGGCGTCATACCATTCTCTTATAAAATCACGAATTTTAAAACCTGACAAATACCGTAAACAATCATAACTAAAAGAGAAAATCCATAGATTTCCTGTATCACAAGCTTACTTCCTCCGGTATTTAAGCTTTCATACATACATTACACGCTAATTTAGCGCCTGTCTATCAGAAACTCCCGTAAAACAATAAATCCAGAAGATTTACGATCACAAGGGCAGCTACAACATAAACAAAAAACACTAAAACTTTCACGATACCTCCTTTTCATAACGTCGAGCCTTAAACTCCAACGAAATATCATGCACTAAGTCTTCAAGAATTCTTAATTCTTTCATATCTAGTTTGTCAATTTGAACATCAGCGCCACCATATCGAGCAATATTTTCAACACGAGTGATCACGTTTTTAATTTGGGACGTGTTATCCATAAAGAGTTTCCTCCATCCAGTATTTTGATATGTCAGTCAATGTAAGCCAATTGTACGTCAGGCAATTCGAAAGCTTCAGGCATCAGAACCTCCAAAGTAAAAGAAGAAAAGATACAAAACACACTAAAAGAAAAAAGTATCCTAACAACACCATAAGCCAGTTTCCTTTTATCTTTTTTACACAGTTTTTATACACTAATATCCTCCTATAGTTTATAAACCCTATCAGAAAAAACTCTTGTCGTCTCGTCAATCTCATCCCACTTTATGTAAACTTTCAATTTAATATGTGACTGAGAAAGTTTTTCAACAATACCTTTGGAAAGAAAAGACCCACTTCTTTTATATGTCTTTTTTCCAGCAGTATCGGTAATGATGTTCTTATGATTAAGAATACCAATAACCACGTCACCAACGTTTAAGACGTTACCATATTTGTCGTAAGTTGGACTTTCCATTGTTTACCTCATTGCTGAAGATCAGACTTCAACTTACCAGACCATTTTAATTTGGTCTTCCAGAAATTCATGTTTGTAAACACAACTGTAAAATCTGGATAAACATCTTCACATTGTATTTTGAATGCTCTGGCAAGGATTTCATTATCGAAGTCAGATTGCATTACACAATTCCGCTCACCACCCTCGAAAGAGTACACTTCCACTTTATACATGATTTATCACCTATTGTAAAGTTTTCTTCATAGAAGGAATGTCGTACTTGAATTGCAAGTCTTCAAGATACTGCAACAGCTTTCTACCTTCTTCGTTGAAGATCGGCTGATCATTAAGTTCCTGCATACTATCTTCACTTTCCAACTGAATATTCATAATATCCCGAAGATTAGTCGTAAACTTAATTGTATCGACTAGCATGTCAAGTTCTTGGGGCCGTAGACGGGCAATCACTTCTTTTGTTTCAGCTACCTGTTTAGTCATTATTCTTCCTCCGGTTTGCTACCACAGACCCAAGCATAACCATAGAACCGAGCATTATCAAAGACCTTAGCATCACCATAGACCTTAGCATTACCATAAACCCAAGCATTGCCAAAGACCTTAGCCCAACCATAGACCTCAGCATCTCCAAAGACCTTAGCATCACCATAGACCGAAGCATTGCCATAGACCGAAGCATCACCAAAGACCCAAGCATTACCATAGACCTTAGCATTACTACTGACCCAAGCATTACTAGAGACCCAAGCATCATGATAGACCTTAGCTTTACCAAAGACCTGAGCATTATCATAGACCCGAGCATTGCCATAGACCTTAGCATCTGATCCAACAAAAGCAGTTTTAGCTACTTCAGCAGTATCAGCGACCCAACCATTGCCATTAGAATGTTGATGTGCTGGAACTGGGCCATTGCCGTCTTCAAAATCAAACTTAGTCATTATTCTACTTCCTCATCTTCCATTTCAAAGCGAGACACAGTAATATTAGGACAGTAATTAGAGAATGCTTTATCCATGATTTTTAATGCCGTTTCCATATTCGCACAATAATGCGTTTTTGTCTCTTCCTTGCTCCATGTGCCAGTATTGGAATTAATGTACGTGTATTCTAGCTTGTAGTTATAACTTTTGTCGCCTTTGGATTTCTCTGAGGTCTGCTGTTTTGTATCGGGGTTGTCGCGCCTAACATTGTTAGAGACCTCAGCATCACCAAAGACCAAAGTTCTACCATTGACCCGAGAATTATCATAAACCCGAGCATTACCATAGACCTTAGCATTATCATAGACCTTAGCATTACCAAAGACCCGAGCATTGCCAGAGACCTTAGCATTATCATAGACCTCAGCATTACCAGAGACATGAGCATTATCATAGACCTCAGCATTACCAGAGACATGAGCATCCTCAGAGACCCGAGCAACACCGCAGACCTCAGCATTACCAGAGACATGAGCATCCTCAGAGACCTTAGCATCACCACTGACCTTGGCATGACCAAAGACCTTGGCATCATGATAAACCCGAGCATCACCATAGACCCGAGCATTGCCAAACACTCTAGCATACGTCCCAACATACGCCGTATTAGCTACTTCAGCAGTATCGGCTACCCAGCCACCACCATTAGGGTGTTTGTGTGCTGGAACTGGGCCATTACCGTCTTCAAAATCAAAATATGTGTTAGTCATTTTATTTCTCGATTCTAATAAACCGCAATTGCCCTCTTACTCGTGCTAAGACATTCACAGGTTCAAGATCTTCTTCGTTATCTAGGATTTTAAGAACTTCTGCAAGTTGAACCGCCATATATTGCAGATCACCTACAGTGTGTTGATTTTCATTTACTCGAATAAAAACATTACGAATTTCTCTCATGGCAAAGGGTGTCCACCATTATTACGGATCATTTCAGAGATTTGGCAATCAACGTACTTTTCAGCAATCTGATCAATGATTTTGTTTTCTTGCTCAGTAAATTTGTAAAGCTTACGACGATCCTCAAATTCTTCATCAAAAGAATGTGAAATGTCTTCCAACAATTCTTCGTCAGAAAGATCAATCATACCCATAGCAATCTGCTCTTGAGCATACAGCATAAGCTCGCCAAGGTCCATTGCCTCTACAACAGTTTCAGTATATGTTTCGATAAGCTCTTCACGGCGGGTTCGAGAGATTTTGTTCATTTTATTTCCTCGTAAATTTCTCTCAACTCTTGCAGATCCCGAAGTCTCTGCCAAAGTGTTGCATACTGCATAGTAGATTTGTCTAAAAATGAAGACTTTTCATATTGTTTAATTTGCTCTTCAATTGATTTGATTTCTTTGTTACAGATTTCTAGTAGTTTTGCATTTGGCATTTTATTTGCTCCAAGGATTACTAAAAAGGATCCGGTTTACCATTTCTTCAGTATCTTGTAATAAAGTATTTTTCCTGCGGGAAAATACCTTATCATAATAACCATGAAGTTTTGACCTTATCGGACCATAACGACCATGTTCACGAACCAAAGTATAAACCTTAACTTCAGTAAAGTGCTGACGACTTTCTTCATCAGGAAAAACTTTGTAGTAAGTCTCTCGACATTCTTTTATTGTTTTTCTCATAGGAAAGATTGATGTCTTTCCATTATCTTTTTCAATAGTAAAGTAATAACTCACGACAAAACCTCATCACTTGAGAGACAAAAAGGATGCAATCACCTTATCCCTAGCAACATCAAAGATGTTTACCTGAATATTGTCAAATGCGTTTGCAACAGAAGAGGCATAATCATTAGCCTTCTCATATTCGAGAAACGAGACAGAATGATTTTCACCTGTTCTTGGATCAGACCATTTGACAATCTTCATCTGATTAGAAAGATCAACTGAATTACTGACAATCATATTGCTTCTGCCTTTTCTTTAGATTTTCGGCGTGATTTGCAGGTTCATAATGTTTGTAATGTTCGATAATCTTATGCCGTTCCATCAGACAGACAGAAAATTCACCACGAACAACTTTACAAAGCCTACCTCTAATTTTTTTCTTTTTGGCACCTCGAAGAAACTCTTTTGCATCGAAGTAATTTCCACGAAATCTTACTTTTGAAACGCCTTCTTTTCTTCGGTAATCAGAAACAACCATCCAAAGATCATTCCAAGGGCTAACTTCTTTATTCATGTCCATCAGAAAATTCCTTTTGATAAGCTTTCTGGATTAAGTTTTCCATGTTGTTGATTGCCTCTTGGTAGGTTTCAAGAACCACCCTAGCATCCTTGATTGCATAAAGCATTTGCTCAATACTAACCATAAGGGGCGGTGAAATTTGCTTGCTGACTTCTTTTCTATCGGTGTAATAGATATTAACACCAGAGGCATCTATTGACTTGGCTGTCAGGAAATCATAATCGGACATAATAATTACCACCAACTATCATAAAGAACGATACGACCATCTTTGATTGCTTCCAAAGCATCTTTGACGAATTTCAGGTCATGTTCTTTGTAGTATTCACAAGAGTCAACACCAAAGAAGAAACCGCCTGTTTGTGGCAAGGAGCCACTTTCAACGTCTTCTTTGAGGCGGTTAAGATCGTCTTCATCCAAACGAACATTCACACAATTGAATGATTCTGCTTTGCCACCTTTGTCGTAGTAAAGCTTTTCCATCCAGCCCTGAAGGTTTGGATGCTTCCGCCAGTAAGCCAAATCGCCCGGTTCAGCATTATCAGTGAATGTCAAATCCACATCAGCATCAGGATTGTTCACGTCTTTCCGACTGAAACTATAAGCATTTTGATCGAGACCCATCTTATTACACTCCCGGCTGTGCAGGACGGAGAAGGCTAGGGCTAACTTTCCACAACAGATTTAAGTTAGTCTTTACAAGGATTGTCTTGCGGTTGATCTTCTGGATAGAACCCTGAATAATGTCACCACTTTTACGAGTGAACTCTACATCCTGACCTACCATAAAGTTATCAGCGGCCTGTTCTTGAAGAGAACTGCGTCGTCGGTTGATTTGTGTAATTATTGCATTGAGAGTTTCGTGGTCAGCATTACGAATGTAATCACACACATCTTTGTTAAGCATAATCATAATATAGCACCTTTCAACATATGGTATAGTACCATAAGGGACATAAACTGTCAATTGATTTTTAGAGGGAAACAATGGGGTGCTTCATGGCGGTTATCCTGCCATTGCTGTTGAGCATTATGATGCTTAGATCATACTGCAGCTTTATGATCTGGGGATCATATTGACAATTTATGACTTAGAGGTCATATCAAATGGCAGGAGACCCCCATGAAGCACCCCGAGTCTCGGGAAACGTTTAGGAAGCGTTAGCAAACTCAGTGGCAAACTTGAGTGCATTTGCCTTGAGAGTGTTGTTTTGACCGTACCAAGCAGACTGCAACCGTGCATCAGCAGAACGACCAAGCTTGTGGTCAGTCAAGTAGGTGACGGCGTTGAAAGCTTGCCACCAAGAACCAGCGCCAAACTCAGCACCCGGCTGACTTTCCATGACATTTGCAGCCTTACGGGCGGTGTAAGACATTTGATCGATGATACTATCACCAACCCGGACAGCCTTAGCCTGATTAGACGTAGGGAATACTTTGTTGAAGTATTCGATGAGAGTATCTGCATCGTAACGCTTGGATACAAGAAACTCAGCAGCCTCTTGGTATGTATCAAGCTTCATGTCTGCAATACCCAGCAGCCGCTTGGTATGTTCTGCATCGAATGCCGCTCGATGAGTAACACGAACAGAAGATTTGCCGTTAGACAAAGCAGCCGTCAAAGTGTTGTTACACACTACCCGGATCGGAGAGAAGCGAACATCTGCACACTTACCAAATTCATGTGGATTGGTAAAGAGCAAAAATGAATCCACAACGTCCTCACCTTGAGGCGTCTTGAGTGCAAAAGACTTTTTGACTTTAGCAAGACCCCAGACGATCTGACCATTTTTGAGAGAGCCAGCCGTGTTCATTTCCATGTCACCAGCTTGGCACATTTCATTGAACATCGAGAATGCTTCCTCGTTCTGGATAGGATGCCAGTTGTTACCGACAATAGACAGCAGTTGATTGTCAGATTCTCGGACAAGAGCAGTCTTGTTGTCAATGCCAACTTTTTTCTCATTGCTGTTGCCGTACAGCAAAGGCTTTTTGACAACCTGCCAATCAAGACCAGCAGCCTCCAACATTTCTTGTGGAGACAAGTCAGCAGATACCTGAGTACCGAGACCATGCCAAGGCACTTCACCAGCGTAAGCCATTTGTGCCTGACCATCGATAATTTCAATTTCGTGAGCCATTTTCATATTTCCTTCATGATGTAAGTTTGGCTATTGAATGAACATATAGTAGCAAACCATATGTTACTTTGCAAGACATTTTAGTT
>Ga0213858_10001625_pt1 | contig 10770 bp, 9 predicted proteins | sample PICome_FD_160122 | JGI IMG/M metagenome (GOLD analysis project Ga0213858, IMG submission 160122) | Coastal seawater microbial communities near Pivers Island, North Carolina, United States - PICO245 | ecosystem: Environmental > Aquatic > Marine > Coastal | place: USA: North Carolina | collected... | reverse complement strand
TCTGAATTTCATCGTTGCGCATCGTCAGGCCATTGCCATTGACGGCAACAGCACCTTTTGCCGATGAAGTAGCAGTTGGAAGATCACCGCTGGCAATAGCGCGATAACCAACCGTTCCACCAGCACCAGTAGGACCAGCAAGAAACTGCTTGGCTGCACTGGTGTCGTCTAACGTCGTGCTGACAGTGACCGTGTCACCACTGGTAGACGTGGTGATATTGACAATGCCGCTGGTGCTGCCGCTAACAACGTTGATCGAACCAGCGCCTTTGACCGAATCCCATGCGGATCCGTCCCACACATAAATCTTGTCGTCATCAGTATCCAGTGCAATCTGACCCGTGAAATCGCCAGATGCAGGCAGCGTTGACACCAGCGTCACGCTGGAGTTATCAGCCAACTTGGCTGCAGTCACAGCCGAATCGTTAATCTTCGCAGTTTCAACAGCAGACGCTGCCAGCTCTGCAGTGTCAATCGCTCCAGCAGCAAACAGGATCTTGGCGCTTGGAATCGTTGCGTCAGAGATCAGCGTTGTGCCGTTTGCGATTAAATCGCTGACCGTTAGCTTTTTAGTTTCACTTGCGCTGTCGTCAACGACGGCAACCACGTCTGCTGCAACCAGATCAGCCCCAGCCAGGCTGTTAAGGGCACTGATCTTGAGGTCAGCCATGAAACCCTACGCATGAACCACGATGGGCTCATCATAGAGCCGTCACAACTATGGATCCAGCAGGATTGCGTCGGTTGTGCCCTGCTCAAGCAGAACGTCATCTTCGTTTTCTTGTAGCATTTTGCTTGTAACCTCAAGATCCATGCGCAACTGAATCGCACCAGTCGTGATGAAATCAGCCTGAACCTTCACAGTGTTGTCTGGCGCGAACTGCACAGCGCAACCAGTCAGCACACCAGTGAACTCATAAAAAACCTCATCGTTAGCGTTGGCAGCTACACCGCCAGGATTATGAGTTGTGCGTTTGATGTAAAAACGAGCCTTGAACTGACTGCCTACTCTTGTTCGCAAGGACAGTTCAACTAAATAATTTGGTAGCTCCTGTTCGGTGTTACCGGTGTATTCCCAGAACGCAGACATCCGACCAGAGCCAGACATCAACGTGCTAATCCTGCTGCGAAACTCGTCAGAAAGCGTGGTGGTGTCTACGGTCTCGCGCTCAGTGTTTAGCTCATAGCCGTTGACTTGAGCTAGCACTTTATACTCTGCGTTCTCAACCTTGACCCTGATAGGTAGGTCATTTGCAGGCGTAGCAAGAGCAGTCGCGTTCGTCGTTCCACCATTCACTGCATGGGCAAATGAGTCATAAAGCCTGATGCCGTCTAGCTCATCGACGTGGATAAATTTCTTGACACTGGTCTTGGTGTAGCTGTCGATAAAATCAAGCGTCGTTCCATCAGTGCTGGTGATCTCAATCTGATCACCGCTCAACAGCTGGCCATGCTCAAAATCGAAGCTAAAACGCTTCTTTGTTGCGTTGACATCTGATGGATTGATAGTGGAGCGCAACTCGCCACCGTCAAACTGTCGTTGCAGCTCGACTTGCCCGTACGTGCCAAGGTAAACGCTCATCAGACTGTGACAGTAGCCAGTGCTCCAGTGCCCTGGAACGCAATCTCAGCTCGCACAATGTCGCCGGTTGCCGCTCCAATGTTTGCGCTGGTGATATAAGCCGTCAGCTTGATGTCATTGTTATCTGTCCCATCAACCCAACGAAATGTCAGCTCAACGGTATCCGTACTGCTGACACCTGACGTACCAGTCTTGTAAATCTTGTTCAGCAGGTTGGTCGTGTTGATCGCGTTGTTGTCGTCCTTGTAATACAACAACGTTGCACTGCCTGAATAGCCAGTCACACCAGGGCTATAGCTTCTGACGCCATCACCCAACGTGGTGGTTTCAAGCGTCTCCAGGTTGCTGGACACAGCAAAATTCACGACCTTGGCAAGAGTCGTGCCAGCAAGCTGCATTACGCCATCTCTGCCGGTGTAAACCTTTGCCATCAGAGCACACCAATTAAATTGACTGTAACGCTACTGGTCCCCGGACGCACAGAGGAAATCTGCGGCGGTGACTCGTATCGCCACTTGTTACCAGTCGCAGCATCAATGGCTGCGGCGTCACCGCTCCAGCCAGCCCTGAACTCAGAAGGCAGCGTAAAAACGTCGAAGCCGCCTTTCACCTCGTCGTAATGGGTGATGAAATCATCAGCTGCGGTATCCGCGATGTTGGCGTACTGCAACTGCAATGTCATGCCGGTTCGCTTGTCGCCATACAAAATCCGGTGCTCTTTGCCGGATTGGGACGAAAAGGTCTTATAGCGGTAGTCGCCAGCGTCAAAAGAACGGCCAGTTGGCTTATGAGCAGGAAATGCCATCAGTCGTCCAACGGTCCTTCAATTGTAATCGCGCCTGCAGTGTCGAGAACGTCGATAGCAAGCTGGCTAACGCCGTTGGAATTAACTGCGTAGTTGCTGGCCTTGATCGTGACGATGCCGTCCTGATCAACGTCCAACGCTTCAATTTGATAGATCTGCGATGAACTGTTAGAGCCAGCCTTCAGGCTAAACACTGCATTGAACAGACCTGTTGACTTGCCGTCTTTGATCGTCAACACCCCTTCATTGATGGCTGTGTTCTGCCGTTCCCAGTAATAAACGCTGTATGCCGAATCAACCAGCGGACTCGCAGAAACAATCGTTCCATCCTCTTGAATGATGCCGTTGTTGTCGGGACGGTATGGGCTCATCTCGCTGGCAACACGGATGAACTTGCCAGCTTCCAAGTTCAGGCCCCAGGGCAACGTCTTAAAGGTGATCGTGTGAGTCAGGTTTTTGCGCAGTGATAAGAAGTACCGGGCAACCTTGGCAGCGTGCTCGTCGCTGGTGATGTGCTTGAACGAAAATTCTTCAATCGGAAGGTCGCTGTTATCTGTTCCAAAGTAAGCAAGCAGCGTCTTTTGCTCAGGGAACTGGTTGACTCGTGACTGCTGATAGATAACTGCAGCCTGGAACATCTTGCGCTCCTCAAGCTCAAGCCATGTAATTTCAAGGCTGTCCTCAATGATGTTGCCCTCGGTGAACATCGCAGAGATCGTTACCGGGTTCGTTGCGTCAATCTTGTGGTTTGAGTCATAAGGCAGCGCAGGCTCCAAACTCATCTTGCCGTTTTTCAACGACACAAAGCAGAGAACGCTTGGCGCTTGAGTAGAAAGCCATGACCGCAGGTTGATTGATTCAGCAATAACGTCATCCCAGTACAACTTGTTGGCGCGTAGATAACGACCAGTCGTCGTCAGCAACGCTTTGTCAACAAGAGCTTCGTTGAGGATGTTGCCCGCTCCAGTGTCCTTATTCGTCACCAAATACCAAAGCAGGTCAGTCAACAAGTTGCTGGACGCAACATCGCCATCGACCAAACGCTCCACCTCAATGCCGTTCTTGACGTATGTCCGAAGCTGATCAAGCTGGTTGAAGTTGTCACTTGACTTGAGCTTCAGGCCAGCCATTGCGCAGCCGTCGTACTGAGGAATCGTTTCCTCTGAGAGCGTCTCGTTGACATAAACAATTTCATGTTCAGAACCGTTATCACAGCTGCGGCTAATCAAGTCGCTGTAATGAGAAACCTCTGCTAGGCCGCTGTATTTTTGCCAAAGACGAGTTGCTGTTGTATCAAACTCAAGCGCACCTGCTGAGTTGGTGGGATGTAAGAATTGATATTTAAAAGCAAATTGAATTCCGTTGGCATTTCTGGCGTGCTTGTTAAAAGTTTCGCCTTCAGAATACTTGCCAACATAGCTCTGGGGGTTAACAAGCTCAATACTTTCAACGCGCCACCATTTGTTCCGGGGCGTGCCCGCGTAGCTTTGCTCATACGAAATCAAATTTAGTTTCATGTAAACTTCTTTGCCTGAAACGCGGGTGTATTCCCAGTTTTCGATGGTGCGCCTTGTGCCATTGGCAAGATTGTCGAAATACGGATCAGCGCCAAGAGCCAACGAATAAATATTGCTTACGGTATTGTCTCTAATCTCATCTCCGACCGAATAGCCAGAGCCGTTTTCGTTTGCTGTAATGCTGACTCCTGTTATCTCAAAGGTGGACGTGTCTTTTTGAGCGCTACCGTACTTAATGTCAATTCTGCCTTCATTGTCCGTGATCAACTCAGGCACTGCAGCCATTTCACGATGCGTAAAATAATTTCGCGGCTCTTGCTTGTATCCACGCGCATGAATTTGAAACTGACCGTATATCGTGTCACCGAGCCAAGATTGTATACCAAAACGTCCACCGTCTAAAACAAATACATCACCTTCGCCGTTGTTCTGCTCTACAAAAATAGCACTATTAAAAGGACGCAACCGATATTCAAACTGCTTGCGATCAGGGTGCTGGACTCTAATAAACGAGTAAAGATCAACTGGCGATTGACCGACAACAGCAAAAAGATAGGGGCCTATGTTGACCCAGCCATCGTTGGTGCTTGCTGATGAGTCATAATTACTGGGGCGAACATCTAACGCAAAAAACGACACTCGATGCGCAAAAGAAGTTACTTTGCCTTCAGACAACTGAATCTTATCTTTATTTGCATTACGCAGTTTTCCCGGAGACGGGACAGTGTTGAAGTTGGTAATACCTTCAAACTTGGCCCAAACTTGAGACTTAATGCCAATCTCAGTTACGTCGCAAGCTCGCGTGTTTTGAAACGTCCCAAGCTCGTACTTGAGCAAGGGGTACCACGCTTCATGAATATCATCGCCTTCTTGGGTAAATGGCAAATACTCCTCAACCGTAATCGCCTCTTCAGCAACAATGCCAATCTTTCTTTGCAAGCGGCTCCAGGTCTCAATACATTCAAGTGTGATTGTGATACCACTGGCCACATGATCAGATCTTGAGCCGTCATAAGGATCATCGGTGCTGCGACGAGTTACCTTCCAAGTGGTTCGTCCCACCATCCATGTAGAACCACGCGAAAACATCGCGTCATATCTTGCAGATTCTGCCTGAACTGCAGATTCAATATCACTTAGGTCAACGTCATCAACGTCTTTTACTTTAAAAGGTGTTTCTTCTTGCCGTCCCTTGCCAATAAGCACTTCAATTTCATCACCCACTTGGCAATCAACTTCTCGTTTTAAGTTATTCCAGCTTTGGTTTCCGTTCTTAGTATCTCTTACGCCGTGGCTGACCGTGGTAACGATTCCCCCGCGAATATGTTTAACAATCCCAATACGCCTTGCATAGTTTGTGCCAGTGCCGGGCATTCCGCACTCGCTGCTACCGCTGGCATCGTCATCTGAGCCTCCGCCAAAGTCATGCTTATCCATTAAATATGGATCAACATATTTTTTCTGCTGATTCTTCAGTTGTCGATCTGTTTTGCTTTCTTGCCCTGTTACGATTGAAATAATTTTCCAATTTGGCCTGTAAGGTGTTCCGTTTGGAACGCCAGTGAACACACCAAATCGCGTCTGTGATGATGGGGTAAATGCACCACAAAAACCTGGCTGCGCTGATCCAGCCCTAGTTGGTGCATAAAAGATTTGATCTGCGCCAGACAGTCCGTCATCAATCACCAAGCTGCCGTAACGCAAGTTGTAGGCACGGAGACGGCTGCCAGAACCTTGAACTTCAAAGCCACCGTTCCAATAGAAATCAAAATAATCCTCGTAAATACCATCAAGCGCGTTATTGCCAAGGAAAATACCGGCAAGGTCAGGCTTTGCCATGTTGCCTTGACCCGCAATCGCCACAATTTCAGCAACTTGATAGCCGCCCCAGACCTGCATGCGTGACCACACCAATTCAGGCGAGATCAGCAAACCGCCTGTGCCTTTATCGTCATTTTGATTATTAGGGTCAACTTGACCCTGACGACGAGTAAATGCGATTGGAACGGTTTGACCGTATTCAGCTAACTCTTGGATACTGTCAAAGCCAAACGAAGGCGCATAAATATCTTTACCGCGACGGCTGCCAAGCTGACGTTGCTCAACCTGTTTAGGCTGCTTTGGCTTTGGCGCAAGCAGCATTGAAGCCGCAGTTAATATCAGGCTAATTGCAAGGTTGACTAAAACTGTTGTAACGTCTCCACGAACATCAGGAATATGCGCATAGTCCTCAGGGCGTTCGTTATATCGACGTTCCACCTCTTGCGCAAACTGTCGATATTCCTGCTCGCTACAACCAAGAGCCGTAATCAGCCGCTTTTCATACGGAAGCAGTGGCTGTTCGACACTCCGTCGATAGGGCACCATGCGACCGCCTTCAAATGCCGATTGATGTAGAGACATCCTCTGCTCCAAACGACTGCAAAGACAGGATCACCCTGATCTAGCAGCAACACGTCCCCATCGTAACCGGGCTGGTCAATTCGACTCCCCCACTTCAATAAATCTCGTCCATACTGCCTAACACTCTGGTTATACCAGTCATCCTTAAACTCAGGCGTCGGAATGTTCATCCGTTCCAATACCACATAGACCAGATGGATGCAGTCGATTGCTCCGTCCGCTCCAGTGCCATCAGCACCTAGGCGATACGGTCTGCCGATCAGATCAATCACGCCACTCGAACGCTGCTGGTCAACGGCAAATGACCAACAAGCTGCCGTGTCAAACGCTTGCGTGGTACGTCCGCTCCAACAGCATCAAACACTGATGCCATCTCAAGAGTGAGTGCCTGGCTATCCCATTTGGCGCTAACGATCTGCCCGATGTACTGATTGATCAAGGTGTAGCCGTCTTTGTCGTTTGGGTCGATCAACACGGTACGAACGTTGGCTAGATACTCGTCCTGCACTGCAATCGTTGCAAACGGACGACTCAGCTCATTGTTTGGGAAAGCAATCGTCGCAGGCTGGTTGTCACCTGACTTGGTGACGGTGACGCCTGAAAAGGCAAACGGCAAAAATCCAAATTCGACCCTTCTGCCTGTGTCTAACGTGAAAAAAGGCGCGTCTTCACCGACCCAGTAGTTCTGAAACTTGTAATCACCCAAAGTCGTGGGTGAGCGCAACGTCAAGTAATGACCAAACGCAAGAGCGGTATCACTCATCAGAGACCAATCCTCCGGCGCTGTGATGTGTTCTGCCTAAGAGTAGTCAAAGCTCGCTGCTCACCTTGCGTTGCACCCTGCGCTGCAGCCTGCTGCATTCCACGCTGGAACTGATCAGCAGTCACATAATCAACACTGTTAATACGTTCGACGGTGTAGCGAACGTCGATTGGTGCGGCAACTGCTGCTCCGCCACCTTCGCCTGACGTTCCAGAGGCACCTGTTTCTGGGATAACAGAAGAACCGCGAGCACCACGCGAGTAACGCGCCATGCTTTCACGCATCTTGCTTTCAGGAATAACGTACTCTGATTCACCACCTTCGCCAACAACAGCACGAGTTGGCCCAGAAACATAGCCGCCCTCGTCGAAAAACTTTATTCCGCTTGTTTTTGGCGCTGCCGCTTCAGGGATTCTGTAACCGCCAGGCCCTGCACCTCCGCCTAACCGAGGCCCCGCAGCAGCACTAAAGAAATTAAGCGCAATACCTAAAACTTGCATCTGAATTTGCTTGGCAATCATTTGCGCTGCCATGTCCGCAAAGTGATCTGCAGTGCGCTGGAACAAATTGGCCAACGCTTCCTGGGCAGACATGCTGCCGGTGATCAGCCCCTTAAATGACTCGCTAAAGGCATCACCGATTGCATTTGCGGCAAGAATGACTTGATTTGCAGGGTCAATTAGATCGTTAAGAGCGCCTTGAACACGCTCCATCTCTGCTTCAATCTTGTCGCGCCCTGTCTCAGGAGCCAAATCTTTCTCAATCGCACCCTTAGCCTTGCCTTTTTTGCCTTCAAGCTCTTCTCTCTTTTTCTTGAGGTCTTCTAAGGCTTTTACTTGTTTTTCGTATTCGGTAGTAACTCCTGTTTGAGCCTTCAGGTCTGCAATAGAAGCTTCTGTTTTAAGAATTTGCGCGTCTACAGCCTTTAACAGTTTTGTGTATTGCCGATCTAGCTCTAGAAGCTGCTTTTTAAGCTCGATTGCTTGCTTGGCCGCAGCAGGCGTGCTGCCTTCTTGAATTAAGCGAGAATACTCCCGCTCGAACGCCATCTTGTCTTCGTGCTTGTTAATGATGTCATCTAACTGACTGCTTGCTCTGTCAAAAGCTTTGTCAGTGCGTTCCAGTTCCCTTTCAACTGCTTTTACTCTGCGGTTAATCGCGTTTTGGCGCCTTTCTTCTTCCGCCGACAAACGTCTAGCTGCGGCTTCCTGCACTTTGAGTGCAGCTTCTTCAGCACTGTTTATGTTTAGGCGTAAGCGCTGACGCTCTTTATCTGCGTCTAATGCCGCTTCATCTAATAATTTGCCCGCAGTAGCTGCATCTAAATTTTTCTCAGATATAGAGTCTAAAATTTCGCGTTGTTTAACTCTTAAGTTTTCTGCTATTAACTGCTCTTCTAACTTTTGAACTGTTTTGTCTGTTAAATCTAAATTTGTACCAAGTAAAGCTTTTTGCAGTCTTAATTGCTCTGGGGTTTGAAAAGTTAATTTAGCTATTTCTTTTTCTCTTGCGAGTCTTTCCGCAGTCAAACGAACAGTGTCTGCTTGATCTTGTCTTATCTGCGCTAAAATTTCTCGCTGTTCTTTTACAAGATCGCGTATAGCTTGCCTGTTTTCAACACTATCCCGAGCAGGAAGATTAGGGTCACGACCTAACCCTCTTTGGCGTTCTTTAATTTCTTCTTGTATTGCTATAAGCCTGGGGTCGTTTGACGCTTGTGCGGCACCGACATCTACAGCTCCTTGAACACCTCTACCTACTGCCCCCAATAAAGGACCCAACAATCTAGCCAAGCTTGCCTGCATTTGAGCCATGGCTTGGCTAAAGGTATTAGCTAAGTTTGTGCTCTCAGTACCAAAATCTCTTAAAGCATTTACGCCGTCAAGCCCAACAACATCAGCCAAACTTTCAGTAGCTAAACGTAGTGCTTCTTTATCATCCCCCAACTTCTTAATTTCATTCATGTAGGTCTCAGTTTGCGTGCGCGCAAGACCTGCTGCTGCTGCCACAGCAGTAAAATCCCCTGCAGTTTCACTTAAACTTTGGCCTAGCTGAACAGCTTTTGCAGCAAAGTTATCTACAGCGCCACCCAAAACTTGTAGCGCAACTGTTGCGCCGCCAAACATATTTCCGGTTGCTGCGCCGCCAATAGCGCCGCCCAAAGCCTGAAACGCACCGCCACCAAAAAGAAGCGGAAACGCACCGGCAGTAACTGCGGCAGAAGCGCGTTTACTTCTTGCTGCGCCCGCCCTTGCTGCTGCAGCTGCACGTTGCTCATCTGCTCTTTTTGCAGCGTTTACCTGATTCGTTATGTCAACAAGTCTTTTAAGCTCTCTTTCACGTTCTTTTATAGATTGTCTTTGAACTCTTACACGCGCGTTTAGTACTTTTGATTGCTCGACATATTCTTGAGTTATTGTTTTTGTTGTCCGTATGCCCGCAGCATTAAAAGGGTTGCTCGTTTGGACTTGTTTTTGCGTTTCTTGGAGCCGCGAAAGTCCTTGATTTATCTTGTCTAGCTGGCGCTGAAAATCTTTAAGCTTGCGGTCTCCCCGCAAAATAATCTCAATATCTACGTCGTATTGAGCCACGGGGGAACACGTAGAGTCTTACGCTCCAGTCTACCGCGCACTCATTGAGCGCGCCCTAGAGCCGGTTTTGGCGTTTTGGACTGCTTTTTCCTGCTGCTCGTTGTGCAGCTCGTAGTAAGCGGCCCAGCCAATTAGCTCTTCTTGGGTTAGGTGCTGGGCGAGCTGGGCGACTGTGGTTCCTAGTTCCTTGGCGAGGAAATAGATAAAGTACCAGTCGCTATTAGCTTTTGAGGTCTGCTTTCGCTTCCTCCACCTTGTTTTCAGACCCGGAAGACAGCATGGCAAGCTGGATTTCCTGAAGGATTGAGGCTTCAACAGCGTTTTTTAGGGCTGCTTTTTCGCCGTCCTGGAACAGGCGTTTGCCGTCGGCGTCCAGCGACTTTTCGATCATCATGCCCAGCGCAAAGTCGTTGGCGTCGTCAGAGCCGACTTTTTTCTGGATTGACTCGCGCTCAGCGATGGTAAGCGGATGCCAATAGATTTCGAGCACCACTTCGTCGCCGTCTTTGACTTCGTGCTTATACAGCTGGCTAACGCCGAACTTGTTACGGAGCAGTTCGGTAGCGCGCATAAAGTAGTAGCGTTTGTCTCAATATACTACACAACTGCTGTGAACTGACAAGAAACAATCCCGATGAAGTGAGAACGGTCTTCTAACTCAAGCGGCGTCGGACCAGAAATGTCGGATACGCGAGGCGCAACACTAAAAGTGTCGGTGTAGCCCGAAGCATTGACTGACGTAAGGCCGTCAATAACTGCTTCACTAATCGCAGAAAGCACAGACGTGCCAGCAGATTTAGGCACGTAGACGTTGCACTGAATGACGCCGGAGTAATAATCCTGGGCTGCGCCTTGGTTTTGGATGGTGGAACGGTTGAAATTGACCGTCATCAAGATGTATTTCTTGTCTTTGCCGGGGGTGGTGTACTGAACGTTGTCGTAAACCATCAGCACCGTGTTATCAGCTGCCGCAACAGCGTCGGTGACTGCTTTTTCGAAGGCCGCGCGGGCGTTTACGAGAGTCATGGCTTAGAGCTTGGTATAAGACCCAAACACACTGCTGCTGGATCCAGTTCTGGCAAAAATGCGGCCAGGACGTTTGTCCCCAA
>Ga0213858_10001622_pt1 | contig 10776 bp, 14 predicted proteins | sample PICome_FD_160122 | JGI IMG/M metagenome (GOLD analysis project Ga0213858, IMG submission 160122) | Coastal seawater microbial communities near Pivers Island, North Carolina, United States - PICO245 | ecosystem: Environmental > Aquatic > Marine > Coastal | place: USA: North Carolina | collected... | reverse complement strand
TTTAGAATCCTTAGAAGTAAACTCTAGCGACTCCTGCGGGATCCACGTAGAAGTGGCCTTGGAAGGTTATCCTATGTTCTCCCTCATCTAAAGAAAACTTTCCGATTCTGTGGGGGATGATGCCATTCCAAAAGTGAATGCATCCTTTTTTGTATTCAACTTGTTCTTTGTGTTTCCAAAGATCGTCATCAATATGAATATCTAAAAAAGCAGGATCTCTTGGCGACTCAATGATACAAGCAAAAGAAACAACCATTGCAGGATTTATATTTGGATAATAATCCAAGATACCCATATCAGTATGAAAGTTCCATGCGCCAAGTTCTATCTTTTTACCACCAAATACATGAAACGCAGGGATAGTTAGATCATAATCAAACTCTACATCAAATCCAAACTGTTTTTTTATTTCAGTGAAGAGAAGTTGATATAACCAATCAAATCTTTCTCGAAGTTTCTCCTGTAAGTCTCGATCTATTTCATGTGTTGTGGGACCTTTATCTTGAACATGCACTAAGTAAATGGGATCTCCCAATACATGTTGTATTTTTTGAAATTCTTTAGATGGCATGTCTTTCCATCTATCATATTCACGGAAGTTTTTCCAATGCTCTCGCATCGAATGAACTTCACTTTTAATAAAGTCAACTTGAGAATCTGTAAGAAAATTCTCTACAATTCTCACAAGAGATTCATCCATAATACTCTTTCTTCAGAAGATCTGGTCTTTCATTGCACTTTGATTTGTCGAAGTAAGTACCACCATAACAACCACGACTTCTAACATAGTTGAGAATAAACTGAGAATATTCATTACCCTCAAATTTTGGTCTCCAATGTGTTGCAATGCACCCAAGATAGACCATAGCATCACCAGGATTTAGATTGATACATACATCCTCACCATCTGGCGTTTCAATACAAATAGGCCATGGACTATCCCCATTAAGGTGTAGTGTGATGGTCACTTCGCTTGAAGGTCGGTCTATATGTTTGATAAGTTCACTTCCCTCACGGTAAATCCTACCGTAAGAGAATGTTGGAAGGACTTGTTCTCCAGCAATACGACTTACTTCCGATACTTTATTAACCAATAATTCCAATGAAGGAAGATAATTATATGCGGAGGCAGAATTGGGTGCCTGAACGTCTCCTTTAAACTTAAAATAATTATCATTTACTTTGAATTCTTCTGCCAATTTCTTTGCATCTGTAGAAGAAATAAAGTTTGGAATTACTTCATAGTGGCATTTCAATAGGTTTTGATTCATAACCTAAATGTAATCCAGAACCAATTTTTTAAGTAACTTCTCATAGTCATCATCTGACTTGAGAATCAAACGTTTCATATCATACCACATGTCTTCTTCTTCGTAAACCCTACCACTCCAAGGACCCAAGGGATGTGAATTGGATTCATTGAATTCGACGCCCATGACATATGTGTGTGAAGGATACATTGTTCCTTTACAGGCTAGAACACAAACGGAATTCACATTTTCAGTAGACCAATAACCATTTGTGGATATATGTTCTATCAATTCATATAGATTACCACCCTTCTGAACAGAATAGTGAACTCTATCCAAAAGAACATGAGGAAAGAAGTGAGATAGAACAAGTTTTCTACACACTCCAGTCCGTCTCATGGGAGAGGTGGGATCTGGTGTATAAAAAGTTGGATATTTGACATCATTTTCTTTTATATCTCTATAAAGAAAAGGCAAGGCAGTGAAGTGGGATCGTGGATACTCAAAGTTATCACTATCATACTTTCCACTTTTTACATCGTGGACATCTTGAATGAATTCCTTAAATGATTCAAGTTTATCATCATCAGTTACTTGAGTTTTATCGTAATACCTAAACTTAGAAATTTTTACAAATGAATCCAAAGGTTCAAAAGTTATTGCATCATTGTATAGAATATTCATCTCTCTCTGCATAATATAATATCGTCTAAGAGTTGCAAATAATCTTCATCAGTTTCCAATTTAGCAAGTTTTATCTTTGATTTTATCTCCAACCAGTCATCAAAAGTACAAACCTCTTCTAGAAAAGGATCTAGTTGTCTAGTTGTCGGTCTTTTCAATCTTTTAGACAAGTATTCTTTACTTACAAAGTTGACACTCCTAATTTGCCACATATCTTGAAAGGGAAGTAATGACACAACATACTCTTTATCAAAATCATTCCCACGTCCAGCAAGACTTAAATATTTTCTTACTAACTCTTCACCACCATTACCATACTCCTTACCATGAGTAGTATAATCATGGACAAGATATGGAAAATATCTATACCCAATCAACGTTCTACCATGCCCACATGAAAGAAGTCTTTCATTATTAGGATCAATAACAAATGGTTGTTTGAATCTACCTTCCTCTATAAGAGCATCATATAGATGAATCAACTTTGTTATTAACCAATATCCCTCTCTAAATTCCATGAAAGCATCATCATGTGGTTTGTTCCAGGCGGGATTGAAAGGAGACGACTTAAAGTTTTTGATATCTCTCTTAAAGACGGAAAGAGATTCTCGAAAGACTCTCTCCGATATTGTATTGTGTTCATACTTATATCCAACTACCTTTAACTGATCGCCAAGATTTAACGACTCACCAGTCTTATCATTAAAATATAGTATAGGTTTCATATCTTCCAAGTATAAAGACTCTCAAAACGTTTTTTGTAGCCATTAACCATATTATCTAATAAATTCCAATAATCTTCATCAGTTTCTAATGTAGATTCATCAATAATACTTTTAAGAATCTTCCAGTTAGATAGACTAGAAGTTTTTTCTATAAACCTTTCAGGTCTATAGTGTTTATAGTCTTCCATGTATTCATGATCAACCAACTCTACTGTCTTTAAAGTGTATAACATTCTATAAGTATAATCATCGTAAAATTCATTCAATCCACCAAATAAACTATTTTCACCTACAGAACATAGGTTAACTATGATTTTGTAATTAGATATATCTTTACCATTCCAATATGAATTCGTAAATAAGTTATCCAAAAATTCTTCCATATCGTCATCGCCACCAATACCTTCCGATATATCACTACTAACGATATCAATGGTTTGTTCTGGAAAATATCTACCTAAAATCAAACTCCTACCATTTCCAGATAACATTGGAGTATGTTTGAGTCCATAGTCGTTAGAAGTCAACCACTTCTCCTGATACGGAGATTCCATGATGGGATATTGAAACGGTTCTCCTTTTTCTGCAGTTAGATATAGAAAAGGAAGTATGGTGAAAACATCAAAGGCTATATTACCGTAATCGTAATCACGTACACGATATCCAGTACCACCATTTACATATCTATTAACATCATATTTGAAAAGATCAAATGCTGTTGCAAGTCTATCTGGTGAAATTTTTTCGTTCTTGTAGTACTTAAACTTTACAAGATTTAAGTTAAAGAGACCATCATCAAATTCAATCAACTGACCATCGTCAGCATTAAAGTAAGTTATATCGTATTTCATTTTGTATAATACTTGATATTATTGGATTGAAGTCCATCAAGGTTATTTAACACACCTCTTACAACTCTATCAAAACAATTGTCAGGATCCTCTTTTATTATCTGTTCCTGCAATTTCCACAACTCATCATTGATTGTTGATTCTACAAATTCTTGAGGTCTCCAATTCTTTCTCCTCTCTAGATATTCATCAGAAGCAAATCCTATCTCCTTAAGATAATAAAACCATTTACTTTTATCCAACATTACAATCACAGTTTCTGGAACTGACTTTTCTTTCCAGTACACATTATTTCTAATCAAACTAATTGCTTTTTCTGCAATCTCAACCGATCCTATACCAAACTCTTTAGATGACTTTATATGATCTATTCTGATATCTGGAAAATACTTTTGTGCAACTAATGCTCTACCATATCCCACACCATATCGCACATTTATATCTGGATGATCACAGAATTCAAAGAAAGGAAAACGCATCATTCCATCTTCTTTGAAGTCCCTATAAAGGTAAGGTAATTTAGTGAAGATCCTAGGTTTAGGATTACCATTAAGTACTCTATTTACATGATAGTTAATGTCATCTATGGCACAACTATGAAACTCTTCAGATATTTTAACTTGAGATTCATACTCAAAGTCTGCAATCATTAGAGGTTTGAGTCTGGTAGATTTTAATTCTTCACCACTACTATCATCAAAGTACTTTATCTTTAACATAATCTAAATTCTTAAAAACAATGTCATTGAGAATCTCGGTGTAGTATTTACCCGATTTCAAGTAATATTTACCTGTTTTCAATATGAGTTTAATTCTACACCACAGTTCCATATCCATAGACCTTTCGATGAATGGTTCTGGTCTAAAATTTCTATAGGAGTTCATATAGTTTTCATCAGTAAAACTCACATCTTTAATTACATACAAATCTTCTCTATAGTTTGAAAGTAAGACAACCGCAATAGGATATTTCACATGACCCATCCAATACCTATTATTAGAAATATCGTTAATCAATTTTCTGATTATTTCTTCCCCACCAGTACCAAACTGTTCGGAGTGTGTAGTGATATCCAAAGGAACATCATGAGCAAAAGTAGAAGCTATAAGAGTTCTACCCAAACCAGAAATCATTTTCCTCTTCTTTTTCCTGTCGGGGAAAACATATGCAGGATATTTGAAGGGTAGTTTTTTGACACACAAATCATAATAAAGATATGGCAGTTTTGTGAATACATCATGAGGAAAAGTATATTTTTCACTGAAGATATACTCTTCTTCCAATAAAGTAGTATCTCTTTCTAAAAACTCATCTACATCATGAGTGAAGACATTAAAGGCGTCTTGAGCCATTTGATCTGTTGGTAGTATGACTTCATACTTATAGTCCACGATTCTAGGAATATCCATAGGCATCCCATTTGCATCATCAAAACATAAGATTTTAAAGTCTCCAGTCATAAATTGATTCTACGTAGTCTAGGTTATCGAAAATTAATTTGTCTAGAAGATCTATATCTTCTCCTTCAAATTCTTCGTATATTTTATGTAATCTTTTATTTAGATTATTTTGAATGATCTTATTCAAGAAATAATCAGGTTTCAACTTGGGTTCCATGTGTTTCTCTACATCTTTCCGAGGCACAAAATCTACAAGTTTAATGAACCAAACATTTTTTTCATTCCACCTATATTCCTGTTCATCGAGAGAAACTTCAATCTTAGTTGTATTCCATTTTGGGTCTGGATATGGATGTAAGTTTACAAATGCTACCATATCAGACACATCTTTATCTCTCCACCATGAAGTTTGTTTAATGTATTCAACATATTCTTCAATAACTTCACCCCGACCCGTGCCATACTGTAAGGAAAAGTGAGCAAGTGGATATTTACTTTCTGGAAAGTATCTAGACTGAATAAAAAGTCTACCCGATCCAGTCTGAAGATCCCATCTCTCTGGATTGGTTTTACTATATCCCTTCTTATCAATAATATTTAAATCTGTTGCAATGTATGGATACATGAAGCATCCATATTTCTTGTAGTCCAAATATTGATATGGAAGTTTGGCTATAGTTCTAAGTTTCTCATCACCTTCTTTAGTTCCAGAATTAAAAAATATATCTATATTTTTCAAGTTAGTTTTATAACTACTTCTAACCATTTTTTCGGACATGGCATCCAAAATCACAGGATTGAATCCCATGACTTTATTTGGTGGGTGTTCAAAATTTATACCAGTCTCATCAACGATATATTTTATTTGCATCTAGACACTCCTCATAATATTGATTCCACAAATCAGAGTAATCACAGTCTTTAGTCTCTTCAAACCATGGACCACCATCCGTATAGTGCAGTGCAGAAGGATCATCGTAAGCCCACAGATCATCATAATAACCAACGAGCCAATTCCACCGTTCAGGTAGTTCACCTAGATCTTTATCTGCAATCCAATCAAACTGATGCAACTCTGCAGGAGTCATACCATTGACATCCAAAAACTTATGAGATGGGTGTTCGTTATTGAATAAGATCAAAGAACTCCAGTTCTTCCTAGGATATGGAAACTGGATTTGACCATCCATCTTTGTATTACTCTTTGGTTTATAGTCATGTTTGACTACCATTGCAGCATACTTAGGATCAGCAAGATCAAATAATTCTTTAACATCATCCAAAAAGAGAAAGTCACAATCACAATAAAGTGACCATCCCTTAAAGTCTGATAATGCAGGCGTTAGAAATCTAGTTAGAGAGAACTCGGTAGATGCATTCTCATCTACAGGTCTATCGTAGAGACCAAGAAGTCTTGTGTTCCGTTGTTCAATCGGTTTTACGATTGCATCAGGTCTGTGTTTGCGGATGCTGTAATCACAGACCTTGAATGCCCAGTGTTCACGGGTGTCGTACCCAACCCAAATGTTCATACTTTCCAGATGTTGTCACAGTAATCTTGAATCGATCTATCGGATGAGAAGAATCCAGATCTAGCAATGTTCATCAGAGATCTACGATTCCATTCCTCTCTATTACTCCAGGTGTTATCTACAACATTCTGAGCACGGCAATAATCTGCAAAGTCTGCACAGACACAGAATGGATCACTCTGCATCAGATTATCAATGATAGAAACAAATGCGTTCTTATCACCATTGGAGAAATGACCAGACTTGATCAATTCAATCGACTCAAACAATCCAGAACTCATATGTTTTTTCGGATCATAACCATTCTTCCACAGATCGGCGATCTCTTCTTCAGTATTACCAAAGAGGAAGAAGTTTTCTTCACCTACCAAGTCACGAATCTCTACGTTTGCACCATCGAGTGTACCAATAGTCAAAGCACCATTCATCTGGAACTTCATGTTACCAGTACCAGACGCTTCCTTACCTGCGGTTGAGATCTGTTCGGAGAGATCTGCAGCAGGATAAACTTTCTCACCCAACTTCACACTATAGTTAGGTAAGAATACAACACGCAACTTCCCATCCATATCGGGATCTGAGTTGACTGTCTCCGCAAGATTACAAATGAAACGAATGATCTCTTTCGCCATATAGTAACCAGGTGCGGCTTTACCACCAAAGATTACTGTACGTGGGACAACATAATCGTCTTTATGATTTTTGATATACAAATACCGAGACACAATCCATAGAGCAAGGAGATGCTGTCGTTTGTATTCATGAATCCTCTTTACTTGTACATCAAACATACTTGACGGATCAACAGAGATGCCAAGTGTCTTCTGTATGTATTGTGCGAGTTTATGTTTACCGATGAGTTTTGTCGCACCAATCTTTTCAAGAACAATAGGATCATCAGCAAACTTCTCTAGATCACTGAGACGAGTCATGTCAGTGGTCCATCCATCACCAACATAATCGGTAAGAACTTCTGCAAGTGCAGGGTTAGAATCTGCCAACCAACGACGTGGCGTTACACCATTAGTCACATTGGTAAACTTATGAGGCCAAAGATCATAGAACTCAGGCATCAGATTCTTAGTGATCAGATCCGAGTGAAGTGCAGCAACACCGTTGACATGATGAGATCCTACTGTTGCAAGGTGAGCCATGCGAACAGATCTGTTACCCGTTTCATCAATGATAGAAAGTTTACGGAGAGTTTCTTCGTCTCCTGGGTAATGCATTCTAACAATCTGGAGGAATCTAGAGTTGATTTCATAAATGATCTCTAGATGTCTGGGTAGAAGTTTTTCAAACAGACTTACACTCCACTTCTCCAGTGCCTCTGGGAGTAGTGTGTGATTGGTATATGCAATCGACTTACTTGTAATATCCCATGCAAGATCCCACTCCATGTGGTGATCGTCCATAAGAAGTCTCATCAGTTCTGCAACTGCAACTGATGGGTGAGTATCGTTTAACTGAACTTGATAATAGTTGTAGAACTCTTCGAGAGGTAAATTGCGTTCTTTGAGACTTCTAATCATGTCCTGAAGAGAGGCACTCACAAAGAAGAACTGCTGCTTGAGTCTCAGTTCTTTACCCTGATCAGTACCATCATTAGGATAGAGAACCTTAGAGATCGTCTCTGTGGTTACACTATTCTCTACTGATCCCAGATAGTCTCCCTGGTTGAATGCTTTGAAGTCAAACACATCAATAGCGTCTGCTCTCCAGAGGCGGATCTTTGCACAACTATCTACCTTATATCCTGCTTGAAGAACATCATAAGGAACTGCAACTACATGTTGTTGAGGTGCCCAACGAACTCTATGATCATTATCATCAAACTCATAGTGTTCTACCTTTCCACCGAATCCAACCATAACAGATTCATCTGGATAACAAACTTCCCATGGCCAATCTCCATGCAACCAATTATCGGTGACTTCTACCTGTTGATTGTCTCGGATTGTTTGTTTGAAAATACCGTACTTATATCTAATACCATATCCAGTGGCAGGAACTTTTAAAGTCGCCATGGATTCCATGTAACATGCAGCAAGTCTACCTAGACCACCATTTCCAAGTCCAGGTTCTTCAGACAATTCTAGAATCTCATCCAAATCATATCCAAACTGACCAACTGCTGCAGCAGCTTCTTTGCGAATATCCAAATTGAGTAGGTTGTTACTCAACTGCGGTCCAATAAGGAACTCTGCAGATAGATATGCAACTTCTTTCTTGTGTGGTTTTTCAACTAAATGATTATCAATCATTCGATCTCTAACAGCATAACAAAGTGCCATGTAGACATCGTGTGCGGAGGCAGACTCAGGACGTTTTCCTAGTGTATACAGAAGACGTTCCTTTACTCCATCCGTAATTGTGTTGGTTAACATAATAATCCCATAAAAAATGAGGAGGTTTCCCTCCTCGTATTTAGATACTCTCTAGGACGGGTGACATCAGACCACTGTCAGGCCCTCCATCATCGTCATCTTTTCCTGACGTAAATGCGGCAACCAGTACCCATCCACTCAAAAAGGAAAGACTAAAAACTAAGATATTTTCTACCATATCACTCATCGCCACTCTGCGTAAGCATTGCTCCTGCGCTGAATGCAATAAACATTATCCCTGCTACTGCAAGAAATCCCATCACCATACTCCAGGAATGATTTGACCTGTTGTTGCATAGGATCCAATTGCTGCGATTACACCGATCATTGCGGCCCAACCGTTAATACGTTCTGCTCTTTCAGTCATTGTTTTTCTCCAAAGTTTTGTTAAAGATTACGACTCTACCGTTTTCGTGAGTGAAAATAAGTTCATCATCGTGCCCCCAGCAGAGTTCCTCGTATAGGGCATTGAGTCTTCGCATGTCTTCCCACAGTGCGTTCTCGTTGGTCATGGTATCAAATCATTTCAACTATCTAGTTGAAGAAAAAACTTAGTGTTATCACTTTGTGTGTTTTCGTAGATAGAAGAATCACCATATGTTTTATGGTCTTTGTATCCAACCATACGCCCCTTTGTATTTTGAAGAGCGGACATGAATACTACAAAAAAGAATACTCCTGGGGCACCGATCAGAAGGGCACCACCAATAACATAATAAGTCAGAATTTCAAGGAGGGAGTTTTCCATCAGATACCGAATACTCCAAAGAAGAAGAGACTACCAGTGGTTGCATAAGAAACAACTGCAGCTACAAATCCCATCATAGCAGTGCGTCCATTCAGTTTTTCTGCACGTTCTGCATAGGTTTCGTAACCATAGCGTTCTGCTGCGGTTTGGTCCACATACATGCGGGGTTCGCGGGCAAATAGATTTTGTTGTCCACGTTCGTTTGTAGTAACAGTCATTTGCTTTGTAAAGATTTACAACTATAAGTATATAGTAATGTAACAATCTTTGTCAAGCGTCTTTTTGAGGGCCTTCTGACGTTCGTCCTAGGTACGGATCCCACTCCATCAATCTGTCAATCTCTAATGTCGATCCTTGCCTTTCCCACAGTTCTCGTAAACCGTCATGTGATCCTCGATGGAAAATCTCAATATGTTCAGGATGAATTGAGGACCCCAACTCAATCTTGTAGAGAAATATGGGCAAGGCGAATGTATTACCAGAGTTATAGATCAGATCATCTGCAACAGCACGTGGCTTGATCTTATAGTCTAGTTTATACTTTTCCCCCCGACAATGGAGGCGAACCACCTTTTCCGCATGGTGGCGTGTAATAACATAACACGCCGTGGAGAAATCGTTTACGAATCTCCTGTGTAGATTGACATGAAGTGTACCAGGGCAGATGACTGCCAACTGAACAACATCATAGTCATAGGGGAATCTTGCATAAAGTTGATTCCAAGTGAAAGTCCAATACTTAGCAACATTAATATCAACATCATCTTCCATCACCACACAGTATGGTGCATCAGATGTCTCTAGAAAATGTTTAAGGAGTTTGAGGTGAGAGGTTACACACCCAATCTCACCAGAACTCATATTTTCTGGATAACGACCGTGGAGGATGTCGCTTAGATCATCCTCTCTACCATCATATGCAGAAATACGTTCGTAGTTTTCAATCTCCCAATGTGCAAACATGTCTTCCATGTACTGTTTGCGTTCTGGTTGCCCATCTAAGTTGATGTAATAGATGGGTCCCATACCTTTCAGTTTAGATACAGACTTATTCTTATCCATCAAATAACTTCCCAACCCTCACAGTACAAATCTTTAGTATCCTTATCAGCATAATCTGGACCGAACCAGTTCTTAGGTGCAATGACTTTACCAGCACCATTCTGCAACCAAGCACCCCACCAAGAAAAAGTAGAGT
>Ga0213858_10001621_pt1 | contig 10776 bp, 20 predicted proteins | sample PICome_FD_160122 | JGI IMG/M metagenome (GOLD analysis project Ga0213858, IMG submission 160122) | Coastal seawater microbial communities near Pivers Island, North Carolina, United States - PICO245 | ecosystem: Environmental > Aquatic > Marine > Coastal | place: USA: North Carolina | collected... | reverse complement strand
TGCCAGAAGACGTGGAGGTTGAACTCTCTCGCCTCGCAAAGGATGCCGCCGAAAAGCTTCTCCAAAAAGATCAGATGGAAGCGCAGCAGCAGCAAATCCAACAACAGCAACAAGATCCAGTTGTCCAAATGCAACAGATGGAATTGCAGATAAAACAGCGTGAACTTGAACACAAAATTCAAATGGACACACAGAAGCTGCAGCTTGATGCAATGGCAAAAAGTTCAAATGCACAAATTCAAGCGGAGCGCATCGCCGCAGAGAACCAGCGCGAAGGGGCGCGTTTGGGGGTTAAACTCGCTACAGACTTGGATAAGTCACAGCGTGAAGATCAAAAGGAAGGTGCAAAACTTGGAATTGAAATAGCAAAGGAGTTATCGAAGGGAGATGGATGATATATTCAAACTCCTCTTTAAGAGGATTGATGAATACGAGGAAGACATAAAAGGTTTTCTCGCATCTGGTCAGGCTGAAGACATGGCAATGTACAATCGTTTAGTGGGAAGAAACGAAGGGTTACAGTTTATTCGGCAGGATTTAGCAGAAATCGAAAAGAGATATATTGAAACATAGAACTTTTTTCGGTATCTTAAATTTGGGAGTACTTCGTGGATAGTCCACGCAAGGCATCTGTGAGCCTTTAATCACTGCAAGGTATAAAATGTATACAGGCAATAAAACTACAGAGGAAAAGGTAGCCTCTAAACTACCAAGGCCACAAGGATACAAGATCCTTATTGGTGTACCCGAAGTCAGCGACAAAACCGAAGGTGGGGTATTTATGCCAGATGGACTCAAGTCCGCAGAAGAAACGGCATCAATCATTGGTTTTGTAATGAAGTTAGGCCCAGACGCCTATGCAGATGAAACTAAGTTTCCGAATGGCCCGTTTTGCCAAGAAGGAGATTTTGTAATCTTTCGTTCTTATTCAGGCACTCGATTCAAGATTCATGGAAAAGAGTTTCGACTTATTAACGACGACACCGTAGAGGCGGTTGTTGATGATCCAAGGGGGTACACACGGGCATGAGTAACTTAGCTGAACAACAAGATTTCGAAGATGAATTCGAAGATGAAACTGTCGCAGAAGCTTTAGCCAAAGCAAAAGGCTCATCAGATGATGATGATGGTTTTGAAATTGAAGTCGTGGACGATCTTCCACCAGAGCATCAAAACAGACCTCGTCAGGCAAAAGATGCTAAGGTGGATAGCTCTCTTTCGGACGATGACGATGAGATAAAATCTTATAGTGAAAGCGTTCAAAAGCGCATTAAAAAAATAACTTGGGAGCGTGAAGAGAAAGAGCGCCAGCGTATTGAAGCAGAGAATATGCGTGAAGAAGCTCTTCGTTATGCACAGCAGATTCAGCACGAAAATGAACGCCTACGCAAAACTATAGACGAGGGCGAAGGTGTTCTTATTAACCAAGCCAAAGGTCGTGTTGCAGCAGAGCTAGATAAGGCACAGGCTGCATACAAAGCTGCTTATGAAACGGGTGATTCTGATGCTTTGATTGAAGCAAATAAACAGCTAACGAGACTGCAGAACGAGCAGGATAGATATGAGAACTACAAGCCCCGACCGCGTCAACAACAGGCACCAAAGCCTCAATATCAACAGCCAACTTCCCAGCCAAATCGACCAAGCGAAAGAGCCTTAAAGTGGGCCGAAAAAAATCAGTGGTTTGAAAAAGATCCTGAAATTACAGGATATGCTTATGGACTTCACCAAAGGCTTGTAACAGAAGGTGTTGCTCCAGATTCAGAAGAGTACTATAATACTATACACAACGCGGTTCGCCGCGTGTTCCCAGATAAGTTTGACGATGGGTCCATTGAGGAATCAGCACCCCAACGTCAGGCTGGCAACGTGGTTGCCCCTGCCGCTCGTAGCGGCAAAAAACCACGCAAAGTGCAACTGACCTCAACGCAAGTCTCTCTCGCCAAGAGGCTTGGTCTGACAAATGAGCAATATGCGGCGCAATTAATGAAGGAAGTATCCAAATGACAGACAGAACCTCACGCACTGCAGAGACTCGTGAAGAGTCAAAGCGCAAAGTGTCATGGCAGAGACCTTCTATGTTACCTACCCCCGAACCCAGAGAGGGCATTGAGTACCGCTGGATTCGCACAGCAACACTTGGGCAGAGTGACAATACGAATGTTTCTTCCAAATTTCGTGAAGGTTGGACACCTGTTCGTAAGGAGGATCATCCAAACCTTCAAGTTGTGTCTGATATCGATTCTCGATTTACAGACAATATTGAGGTCGGTGGGTTATTGCTATGTCAGAACTCAACCGAAAATATGCAAGCTAGAAGGGATGCACAGAATGCTCAGGCCGCAAGCCAGATGCATGCTGTTGATAACTCCTACTTGCGTAACTCAGACCCTCGCATGCCCGTTCTGAATCCTGAGCGGTCTACGCGAACTTCGTTTGGCAAGTAACCTTTCGGGGGAGCTTGCTTGGTTGAAACTCAGATTGTGAGGAAATAGAGCTATGGCTACTACAGCGGCTCCTTATGGCCTTCGTCCTGTAAGACGTGCGGACGGAATGCCATATGCTGGTGCAACAAACCAGTATCTCATCGATCCTGCTGGTGAAGCAACTAATCTATTCTATGGGCAAGTTGTAATCATCGGGGCCGATGGGTATATCGCGCTGGCTACAGGTACAGGTATGGACCTGACCTCTAACAGCATTTCAGGCACAACAGGTGTAGGCGGCATCGGCGTCTTCGTTGGTTGTGAATATGTAAACTCTTCAGGTCAACGTGTTCAAGCACAGTACTATCCGTCTGGTACAAACAGCAATAGTACTAAGATCACAGCCTATGTTGTCGATGATCCAAACGTACTGTTCCAAGCGCAGCTTGATGGTTCTGGAGCGCAGACAATCATTGGCACGAACACAGGCTTCGCATCAGCGCAGTCTACCTCAACTGGTGATACAGTTACAGGTAACTCTACGTCTGCACTAGATGCGACTGTTCAAACCGCAGCGGCTGCATTCCGCATCGTTGCTCATGTTTCTGACGCTAGTGATGCGTATCCAGATGTACTTGTAAAGTTCAATCCTGGCGCTCACCAGATGACGAACAATGTTGGCTTATAAGGAGTTAGATAATGGCTATTTCACGCGCCCAGCTCCTTAAAGAGCTATTACCTGGTCTCAATGCGTTGTTTGGACTTGAGTACGATAAGTACGAAAATGAACACGCAGAGATTTACGAAACTGAAAACTCAGAGCGTAGCTTTGAGGAAGAAGTCAAATTGTCTGGGTTTGCTGCAGCCCCTGTGAAAGCAGAAGGTGCATCAATTTCTTACGACAATGCACAAGAGTCGTTTACCGCTCGTTACAACCACGAAACGGTTGCAATGGGCTTTTCTGTCACTGAAGAAGCGATGGAAGACAACTTGTACGACTCACTATCTGCTCGTTATACAAAAGCCTTGGCTCGTGCTATGGCGTATACCAAGCAGGTTAAAGCGGCTTCTTTGTTGAATACAGGTTTTGACACCTTTAAATCAGGTGACAATGTGTTCTTGTTCGCAACCAACCACCCAACAGTGGAAGGTGGAACAAACGCAAACAAGCCTTCAACAAATGCTGACTTGAACGAAACTTCTCTTGAGCAAGCAGTTATTGACATTGCAGCGTACACTGATGAACGCGGCCTGTTGATTGCAGCACGTCCACGTAAGTTGATCGTTCCACCTGCGCTTATGTTCGTTGCAACTCGTTTGCTACAAACAGAGCTTCGCACAGGTACAGCGGATAACGACATCAACGCATTGCGTTCGAATGGTTCGATCCCAGAAGGCTATCGCGTCAACCACTATCTGACTGACGTAGACGCTTTCTTCATCACCACAGATGTTCCAAACGGCATGAAGCACTTTGTGCGTACTGCAATGCAGACATCTATGGATGGTGACTTCGATACAGGTAACGTGCGCTACAAAGCGCGTGAGCGTTATTCATTCGGTGTATCAGATCCGCTAGGCATCTACGGATCACCAGGTGCATAATTAGTTCAATAGAACTTTTAGGGGGGCGGGTTTACTCGCCCCTTTTCTTTTTTAAAAAGTGTGGTATCCTGTTTTCATCCCTGACAGCCATTGGCTGACACACCCAAAGACAGGAGATCAAAATGGGTCTAACTACCTTTTCAGGTCCCGTTCGTTCTGAACGCGGATTTACTGCTGTAGGATCAACCGCAGTTGTAGCAATCACAGCAGAAACAACTCTCACATATGCAGACCACGTAGGACGCATTATTGAAATCAATGATGCAGACGGTGCAGTTACGCTTCCAGCAATCACCAGTGACACTATTGGCGCAACCTACAAATTCTTTGTAGGCACCACTGCTTCCGACTTGGACATCAAAACAGATGGCACAGATAAGTTTGTCGGCAATCTGGTTCTTGCGGCCTCTGCCACTTCTCAAGCTAGGGGTTTCGCTCCTGCAGCAACCAACGATGTCATTTCTATGAACGGCACCACTACAGGTGGTATTGCTGGTTCTGTTGTGGAAGTCACAGCAATTGCAACTGCAGAATATCTTGTTACTGGCACATTGTTAGGATCAGGCACACTCGCTACTCCGTTTGCTGATAGCTAATAGGAGATAGATCATGGGTAACAGCACTATATCCCAGATTTTTCAGGGACATCGGCACGATAGTGGCTTTGTTGTTATGGGTCGCAGGCGTTTAAAGGAAATTTCCGTTACGGGTTCTGCTTCTGCTGGTCGTTTGGAAATTTTTGACTCTGACACTGCCCCAGAGGCTGGAACTTATGCTCAGTCTGGAACAACAGTTACTGTAACTGATACAGGTCATGGCTTATCAACAGGCGATGTTGTTGGTATTGCATTTGAAACAGGTACAGGTGGAACAGCCCAGCCTGGTAACTATGAGATCACTGTGACAACAGCGAACGCATTTACTGTGACAATGTTGAATAGCGATACAATTACAGGCACACCCGCTTGTCGGTACGTTGCTTCAACGCCCACTCCAAATGTATTCCCTAAACGGTGGCTAATGACTAAAGAGACAAGTGCTGCAGATACTTATGCCAACACTTTCTCAATACCCAACCAAGGCTTTATAGCAACATATGGTATCTATTTTCATATGTCTAACTTGGGTCATGCAGATGTCTTCTACGAGTAAATCAAAAAAAGATCCCCGCCTCGAAAGGGCTGGGGTCTCTGGCTATAATAAGCCAAAGCGCACACCTAATCACCCAAAGAAGTCGCACATCGTCGTGGCTAAAGAGGGTGATAAGGTGAAGACTATTCGTTTTGGTCAGCAAGGTGTAAAGACAAATCAGACTGTAGGGCAGCGTAAAGCCTTTAAGTCTCGTCACGCAAAGAACATTAGTAAGGGCAAAATGTCTGCAGCTTATTGGGCCGATAAAGTTAAGTGGTCTCCAAGTAAGACAAAGTCTAGCTCACCAAAGTGGAAGAAAGGTTCGTAATGGATATCTTGAGCAGTAAGGTTGTGATGGGGATTGCAGCGGCTTTAATCGGTCTAGTAGGCGCGGTTTCGTATAATTGGGCTAGTTGGACGACAGAAACCCTGATCGCTGTAGATAAGCGGACTGAAGTCATGGCTGTTCAGATGCAAGCAATAAAGCTTGAGTTGGAGCGTTTATATGCCGTTAACAGATAAAGGCAAAGAAATCATGCGCTCCATGAAAAAGGAGTATGGCCCTAAAAAAGGGGAGAAAGTCTTTTACGCTTCAAGGAATAAAGGGACAATCTCAGGAGTAGAGAAAATGAAAATGGGCGGTATGTGTTCTACTGGTGATGACGCAAGGGATCTTGAACTCATCCGCATGGGTAAAGGTGGTAAAACAAAAAGTAGAGTCAATGAGGCAGGTAACTACACAAAACCATCATTACGCAAACGCTTGTTTGAAAAAATTAAAGCTGGTGGCAAAGGCGGTAAGCCTAATCAATGGTCAGCAAGAAAGGCTCAAATGCTTGCACAAGCTTACGAAAAAGCAGGTGGGGGTTATAAAAACTAATGACCCTCAAGAAGCCACAAAAGAGCTTGAAGTCTTGGACAAAGCAGGAGTGGCGAACTTCTGACAGGAAGCCTAGTAAGGGTAAGAAAAGATATCTACCTGATGCTGCATGGAAGTCACTCACAAAAGGCGAAAAAGCAGCGACCAATAGGGCAAAAGCTAAAGGCAATAAAAAAGGCAAGCAGCATGTGGCTCAACCTAAAAATATCGCAAAGAAGACAGCGAAGTTCAGGAAATAGAATATGGCAGTAGTAACACCAGACTTACCAGAACTTTTTGAGGAAGCCTATGAGCGGGCTGGTCTTGTAATGCGTTCTGGTTATGATCTTAAAACGGCTCGTCGTAGTCTCAACCTTTTAACATTGGAGTGGCAGAACCGTGGCCTTAATCTCTTCACTATCGAAGCTGGTACTTTATCCATTACGGCTGGTACAGAAACTTATACGTTACCTGCGGACACGATTGATCTCATCGAACACCAAGTCCGAACAGGTACAGGTACAAATCAAACCGACACCGCCCTCGAAAGGATCAGTGTCTCAACCTACGCCCAGCAAACCAACAAAAAAACGCAAGGTAGGCCGACCCAAATCTTCGTCCAAAGGCTCCCAACAGAAGTCAAAGTAACCTTGTGGCCTGTTCCTGATGCAACAACTACATATACTTTGTTCTACTATAGGCTAAAAGGTATTGATGGTTTATCCTCTGGCATTGGTGGAGATGTATCTTCTGTTCCTCCTCGTTTTGTTCCAGCTTTGGTTTCTGGGATGGCTTATTATCTTTCCATGAAAAAGAACCCTCAGATGGCAGCTAACTTAAAACAAGAGTATGAGTTTCAGTTTCAACTTGCATCAGGCGAGGACGAAGAAACAGCATCAATTAAGTTTGTTCCATATGATACGTTTATGATGGGTGGTTAATGAGTTACGCAAGAGGCAAATACGCTTTTGGATTCTGTGATAAAACAGGGTTTCGTTATCCTCTCAAGGATCTTGTGCCTGAATATAACAATGGCGTGAAGACAGGATTTCTTGTTGGGCGTGATGTTGTTGATCCAGATCAGCCGCAAAACTTCTTGGGGCGTGTAAAGATTAATGATCCGCAGTCTCTTTTAAATCCAAGACCTGATACATCTCAAGATGAAAGTAGGCAATTGTTTGGCTGGAATCCTGTTGGGAATTCGGCCCAATATATGGTAGGATCTGTAGGAAAAGTTACTGTTAATACAACGTAGGAGATTAAAATGGCCATGAAGAAAAAAGGTTATGCTAAAGGCGGTGCTATGAAGAAGAAAATGGCTGGCGGCAAAATGGCTGCAAAGAAAAAGCCTGTTGCAATGAAAAAAGGTGGCGCAACCAAAAAGATGGGTGGCGGCATGATGAAGAAAAAGGGTTATGCCAGAGGCGGCAAACTGCCAATGGTAAAAGGAAAAGACGGGAAAATGATTCCAGCCTTTGCTGCTGATGGTAAGGGAAAAATGAAAAAAGGTGGCGCGGTAAAAAAGCAAATGGGCGGTGCTATGAAGAAGAAAGGATATGCTAAAGGCGGCAAAACTGTAGCAAGAGGCAGTGGCGCAGCACGAACGCAGTATTTCGGTAAAAACGGTTAAGGCTTAGTATAGGGAGGAACTATGCCTTATCTGCAGAGTAACATACCGCACTTTAAGTGCTGGGTTAGACGCGAGTATACATGTAACCACGAAGCTTATCATGGTGAGTTTCTTCATGCGATGGCAATAGCGGTTACAACAATGCCAAACAGATGCTTGAGTTTTCAAGTTATCTTTACTGGAAGCGAAGTAGATGATGAAGGAGAAGAAAATGTACACGGTGGCGCTATGTGGGCGAGGATGCCTATAACTGCGTTAGTAGCAGATGAGCCACTTGAGGAGTGGCCTGAGCCTATGGCGGTGCATGATGCACAACCGTGGGATTGCTCTTCTTACACACATGCTGTGTATACTCTTGATAGGGCAACACCTTGTCCTTGGTTGGCTAAAATAGATGGAGAGATGTACCCAGCAAAGTACCTATTTACTGTGGATTATGCGGAGAGTGAAATAGCTGATGATCCTGCGCAGCATAAGCAGAGCCATGTGATGCAACTACTGGATGCTGATAAGTGGACTGGGAATGTTGTGGCGTTGCCTAACAATCGTGTGCGGGTAACCCACCCTGCATGGTTTGAGACAGGATCAGGAGCGCCAGACTTCAAGCCCTCGCAACATACACACTATTCAAAGTCCGATTTAGACTATACATTGGATGTTAATCGGATATTCGACAACTTGTATAAAGAGGAATAAAAGTTCAAATGAACTATTCTGAGTTAGTACAGGCGATTAAAGATTACACTGAGAACAACGAGTCAACATTCGTTTCTCAGATCCCTACGTTTGTTCAGCAATCTGAAGAAAATATACATCGCACCGTGCTGATTCCAGAGTTGCGAAAAAATGTAACTGCTACCATGACTGCGGATAACAGGTTTATTGCGCGGCCCCCTGACTTCTTAGCACCGTTTTCAATTGCCGTAATTGATGGGAGTGGAGACTACACGTTCCTTCTTCCAAAAGATGTAAACTTTGTTCGTGAAGCATACCCAAATAAAACAACGACTGGCCTTCCAAAATATTACGCAGAGTTTGATGGTGATGTGCAATCTACAAACTCTCCGGGTCATTTTATTCTTGGCCCAACGCCAGACGCTGCGTATGAAGTTCAATTGCACTATTACTTTGATCCGCCTTCTATAGTTACTTCAAGCACCTCTTGGCTTGGTGAAAACGCGGAAGAGGCTTTGCTGTATGGATCTTTGGTTGAGGCTTATATCTTTATGAAGGGCGAACAAGATGTTCTTGGAATGTATACTCAAAGGTACAACGATGCTATGAAGAGGCTTATGGTCCTTGGGGAAGGAAGGTTGAAGCGTGATGATTATCGTGATGGTCAGCCTCGTTTGGAGATGTAGATGTTTAAAATAGATGTTAATATCCCCCAAGATAAACAGATTGTAGGTGTTCGCACCACAGAAAATCGTGGGTTTACCCCAGATGAACTTGCGGAACAATGTGTCCAAAAGATCGTATCGGTTTCCGATAACACCCATCAGGGTATACGGGACCAAGCTCGTGCTTTCTCAAAGCACATTGAAAAGCTGATTGCATATTATATGCGACAAGCTATTCGCAGCGACCGCACAACTGTGTATAATGCACTTAATGATGCGGGGCATCCCGAACTGGCTGAACTCATAAGGAGACTGTAACATGGCCTTTACTGGAAACTTTATGTGTACCTCTTTTAAGAAAGAGCTTCTTGAGGGCGGACACAATTTTTTACTCTCAGGTGGCGACACGTTCAAACTAGCTTTGTACGATAACAACGCTTCGTTTACTGCGGCGACTACCGACTACACCGCGACAAATGAGGTCGCTAACTCTGGAACATATAGTGCAGGAGGTGGGACACTAACTCGTATAGACCCAACCACGTCAGGCACAACAGCCTTTACCGATTTTGCCGATTTAACCTTTACATCAGCAACGATCACTGCACGGGGTGCTTTGATTTATAATACAACAGAGGGTTCTGACACAGGCACTACTAACACTGTAGTCGTTCTAGATTTTGGATCGGATAAGGCATCTACTTCTGGAGACTTTCAGATTGTTTTCCCAACGGCGGATTCGTCTAATGCCATTATTCGGATAGCGTAAATAAAATGTCAGACGCAAAGGTTGTCTTTTCTGGTTGGGATTCTTCTACGCAAGCGTGGGGTTCTGGCGGTTGGGGACAAGACGTTGCGTTTGCTCTTTCCTCTACGGGGGCTGTTGGGACTGTAACGATTCAAGGCGCAGCTTCTGTGCCGACTACAGGGCTTTCATCTACAACGGGTGTTGGGTCTGTCACCGTCACGGTAGGGACGGGTGTTAGTGTTTCTGTAACGGGCTTAGAGGCTACTGGTGAGATTGGGGATGTAACCGTGACAGGCGGTGCTTCTGTTTCTGTAACGGGAATTGCTGCAACTGGAGCGGTAGGGACGGTCACCTTAAAAACCAACCAAGTTATTCCTGTTGCACCAAACGGCATTACCTCGACAGGACAGGTCGGTTCTGTTACAGTAATTGGAGATGCAAATGTCTATCCAACGGGAGTTTCTGCTACTGCGGAGGTAACCCGCGTAACTGTTTGGGGAAGAATAATCCCAGATGTAAACACAACATGGACTGAAATAGCTGCGTAGGAAACAACATGGCAAGTACATATACAGGAAGCGGTATTGAGAAAATCGCCACAGGCGAACAGTCTGGTACGTGGGGAACGACAACCAATACTAACTTTGACATTTTAGATCGTTTGATAAACGGTGTTGGAACGATCACTTTATCGGGAACAACGCATACTCTCACAACTACGGACGGTACGTTGTCGGATGGTATGTTTAAAGTTCTGGTTCTAAGCGGATCTCCGTCAGGAACAAACACCATTACAATATCTCCTAATGATGCAGCCCATCTGTATCTTGTGCAGAATGATAGTGGTCAAGATGCTATTTTCTCTCAGGGTTCAGGGGCAAACGTCACGGTTGCGAATGGTGACAGTAAGATAATCTACTGCGATGGTGCAGGGGCAGGCGCAGCGGTAAGCGACTTTACCAGTGATTTGTCTATGGACAGCGTCAAAATTACAGGCGGCAACATTTCGGGCATTGCGGATCTTGCCGTTGCGGATG
>Ga0213858_10001620_pt1 | contig 10784 bp, 8 predicted proteins | sample PICome_FD_160122 | JGI IMG/M metagenome (GOLD analysis project Ga0213858, IMG submission 160122) | Coastal seawater microbial communities near Pivers Island, North Carolina, United States - PICO245 | ecosystem: Environmental > Aquatic > Marine > Coastal | place: USA: North Carolina | collected... | reverse complement strand
CTGGGACAGAAAGATCCTGTGTCTGAACACAATCGTACCCTGTGGAACAGTGGTCGCGACTCTGATAAAGAGATTGCACGTAAACAGAAACGTAAACTGTCTCACTACGCAAACATCTATGTGGTAAAGGATCCCACCAACCCTCACAACGAAGGTAAGGTGTTCCTTTACAAGTTCGGTAAGAAGATCTTTGACAAGATCACCGAAGCAATGCAACCTCAGTTTGCTGATGAGGAAGCAATCAATCCCTTTGACTTCTGGAGTGGTGCAAACTTCAAACTGAAGATCCGCAAGGTCGAAGGTTACTGGAATTATGATAAGTCTGAGTTCGATAGTCCTAGTGTTCTTCTGGATGATGATGACAAACTGGAGTCCATCTACAAGAACTTGAACGATCTGAATGAGTTCACCGATCTCAAGAACTTCAAGTCCTATGAAGATCTGAAGAAGCGTCTTGACTATGTTCTGGGTAACCGTGGAGTTCCCAAGATGCAAGATCAAGAAACTGTTGAAGAAGATGCACAGTGGGAACGTGAACGTAAGGGTGACTTCTCTGAGTCCAAGTCCTACAATGCACCAGCATCTTCCAGCATTGGTGGTTTCAATGACTCGGACATCACGCCACAAGCGTCTACAGAGACAACTGAAGAAGAAGACGATGCACTGAGTTACTTCCAGAAACTCGCAGAGTCCTGATACTAGAAAGGAGGGTTAAACACCCTCCTTTTTTTATATTCCAGATAGTTTAGGATTATATGCCTTAGTAAGATTAGAATTAACTGAAGTTTTTAGAGTTGTATCATATTTCATTGTTCTTCTTAGATCATCTTGAATCAAAGTAATATACTCTGGTTTTGGTAATCTAATAAGTCTCTTAGCCTCATTACGATCAACTTCATATTCATAATTAGTAACTGGTTTTGCAATCTTATTGCCTTTCAGTTCTTGGATAACTCCTTGACTATCCATATATTCAAATGCCTTAGTTAGTTGAAGTTCCCACTGCGTTCCACTCCATCTATAAACTTTATTATTCGCAGCGTATATATCCCCAACTTCTGTTACAACCGTTTCTTCTGGTTCAATGTCAAATGTAACTGTAGGAGTATCATAATAATTTTCACCAGGATCTGTAATTGTTACAGATATCAACTCTCCACCACTTACTGAAGTAATACCAGCGGCAGATCTGAATACTGGGGGAAGTCCAAGTGTTACTTGAGGAGCAACTGTATATCCAAATCCTGCCTGAGTAATATCAAAAGAGGTTACGTGGAATCCGTTATCACCCTGTGTAAGTATTGCAGTAGCCGCTGCAGCAACCGCAGTAAAAGGTGTACCAATAGCTACTGAAGGAGTTGCAGTGTAACCAAATCCAGTTTGGGTAATACTAAATCCATTAACTCTACCCAAAGAATCTACCGTGCAAGTCGCTTTTCCTTTTGATCTATTTTCAAACTGAGCAACCTTATCATCACCTTCACCAACAACCCATAGTGTTTCTTTGGTGTCTTCTTGCACAAATGCATCGGTAGGTTGATCTGCTTTGTTAGCAACAAAGAAAGTTTCTGAATTAGTGATATTACTTAGATCATATGCAACGTCTAAATCAAATCCATGAATAGATCCAGAGTCTTGACCCACAACATAGAGTTTTTTACCATCATCTCCGAAAGTAAATCCAACTAGATCGAAGTCCTGCACAAGACCACCTATATTTGTGGTAGAACCTAATGTTGGACTAGAAAGGTTGTATGCAGCAGTTAAATTATATGTTTTGATACTATCTGGATTGTTACCATCCAGAATAAACATTTTCAGTCCATCTCCGCTGAATCTAACTCCACCAGGAGCATCTAATGTAAATGAAGTTGAATAAATTGCAGTTGATAGATCCCAGGGAACAACTAACTGATAGTATGCAACTTTCTGAGTTCCACTAAGACCACCAGTTACAAATAAAGCAGCTCCATTATTTGCAACGTCAACACCAGTACAATAAGAGAATTGACTACTAGTATCTAAAGTTGGTCCTGCTGCAATAGTATCAATATCCCATGGAGTAGAAAGATAAAACTCCTTGATTTGATTTGAACCAGTCATGCTGGCGGTGTAAATCTTATAACCATCGGGTTTGATTGCCATACCCTCAACGTCACTTCCCACGCCAATAGGAGATTTTTTTCTATATCTTGCACCAACAACATAATTTGGTGGTAAACTAATCGTTACTGCAGGTGCAGTCAAACCATATCCAATACCTGGATCAACTACAGAAACAGAATCAAGTCTACCCGTGGCATTTAGAGTTGCAATTCCAGTTGCATTTCTGGATGGATATGGTTGACTAATTGTCACAAGAGGAGGAGTTCTATATCCTGCACCAGTATTAAATCCAACTGTTGTACTAAAACCACTAAGATGAAACTTTTCTATTTCTGCGGTTGCAGTTGCTGCGATAGTCTCTGGTGGTGCTGAAAAACCAATCTTAGGATTTCTGGGGTAACCTCTACCTCCGCTAGAAATTGATGCAGCATTTACAACAAAGTCTTGAACAGATGTCAAGATAGTGGCACCTATACCAGGTAGGGTGATTACTGGAAAGGTTACTCCTGGTGGATTTGTAGTAATTCCTTCATATTGAGGTGCATCGTAATAAGCCTTATCTACTTGTAAACCACCAGGAATCAATAATCTACCAAAAGCATCGGTGGTTTGTGTAGTTTCATAGTGGTGGACTTCTAAAAGTTTATCTTCATCACCATATTTTTCTATCAAATAATTGTGAAGTTCTGAATTACTCAGAGGCCAGTCACTATAGTAATCCTGAACATTATTTACGAGTCTTACAACCCAATCTAATGAAGAATCATTATAAACTTTTTTAGCAATTTGATCTGGCCTTTCATTTTCTTCTATTTTATAAAAATCAAAAGTAGTGAAGATTGATTCTAAATCTTCTCTGAGTTTACTTCTTCTGAATAAATTTTTCGCTACAGTAACTTCATCGTTGGTTTTCGATCCTTTGAATCTGTTAACATACTCTATATTTGGTAAATTTCTAAAATATGCCATGAGTTCTTAGTAACCGATAACGTCGTCAGCTAAACCGTCATAATCACTACTATATATGGGAGTTAGTTCACCAAATTCCAAAACAATCGTCACGGATACTGGTTGACCACCATCATACGCTGCCCACATTTTGTCTGGTGCATAATCTGTCGTAAATCCCCTCAACGCACAAGTTTTAAATTTAGGCATTGATATATTCTCTTCATTAGATGTTTGGAAACTTACTCCAAAAACATTTGGTGTCTTCAGAAAATAGTTTGAGTTTCCAGTGTTGTCAGTTCTAGGAGACATTCCCTGTTTAAAGAATCTAATAATTCTTCTTATCATTTTTGCTTCATCTTCACTTCTTGCAGTCATTCTGTATACAAGTCCAAAGTTTCTGAGGAGCGGAGATCTGAATAATAATTCCATGTTGGGGTTTGGGACAATACCAGCACCTCTAGCAAGAATACTTTCTGCTGAAACATTTACTCCTGCTGCTTTTAATATATTACTTGACATCACAGTACTTAAAAGTGTTTGTCCATCTGTAGTACCAGTTAGATTACCACCAACATCAGCAAGAGCTTTTAATGCAATACCTGTTCTTGCACCGCCACCTATTCCTCCTAATCCAATACTTGGTATTCCTCCTCCTAATAACGCGCCGGCGGTGGCACCAGTTAAAGCGGATCCAAGGAAAGCACCAGGATTTTTAATAACGTTTTGTGTTAATCCTGCAGCGAGAGTGTTCATGGTATCTTCACCATATTGAACTCCTCTTTTTTCTTCAAAAGATTGAGGCATTGGTAATATCACCATTCCTTCAGATTGTTTATATCTGCCTTCTTTTTCGCCATCTAGAAGCATTCCACTTTGAAGAACAGTGTTTGATGCTTGATTAATGAATTCTTCTTGATTTGGTGCTACGTAAGTAAATTGTTGAATTACACAAGTATCGATTTGACTTTGCAATTGACCTAAAGCAAGAGGATATATCAAAGTATCACTGGTTGATGTCCCTGATGAGTACTTAAAATTTTCTCCTACAGTCAGGAGATTTCCTTGAGTATCAAAAATTTTGTCAATATTTTGTCCGAAGTCGCCAAGACCTATTTTGTCTAAAAGATCTTCCCAATTAAATTGATTAGTATTTTGTGGAGAAGCTGGTGTATTTGGTGTTGCTTTGGGAGAAGTAAAAGGTGTTTGATATAATGTAGATGTCCCATCTGGATTTTTGGTTTGTGGTGTCGCCCAGTAGGGTGTTTGGTAGTTGGGAAGTGCTGCAGAATTGCCACTATTATAAACAGATGTGACTTCTGTCATCAATGCTTGTTCTAATTCTACAAGTTGATCGTTATCGATATCAAAGAAATCCTGAACAGCTTGACCAGCAAATTTATCCTGACGGAAAATATCAGCATTTGCTGGTATGGTTAGTTGAGTACCATCAGCTTGAGTATACTCAGTAGCACTGATTCTCCACTCAGAAGTTTGATCATCTAGAGTAATATTATAAGTAATTGTTCCGCCTGCATCATTCTTTAGTGTTAGTCCACTTTTTATTGTTTGTATTGCCACTTATATCAAGCGATGAGGTTCTTGTTTATTATTTAGACTACTTTGGGGAACGTATGTATTTTGCATAAGATATAGAAGTCAATACGGGCAACTCTGTTGAAGTGACTTCATATAAATTACTCTGCATTTCTGCCCAGGTGTAGTTTCTAGGATCTTTGAAGTGTATATTGTATCCTCGGAATCCCCATCGAAATACTTCTAGACATTCGATCAATGGGTGTTGATCATACTTGAGATCTTTTGTCTTTGCCTTATATAAAAACGTGTAATATTTTCCCTGATCGGGTACAGGTGTTACTGTATATTGCAATGCATCCATGATCAACATCATGCGATCTTCTACGTCTTGTTCTGCATTGATTTTATCTTTAATCGGACTAATCCTATCATTACTCACAATAGGATCATCACCTTTTCCAATTAGATCTGCAAGATCTTGTTCTGTTTTTCTTTGTTTTAGAGTCTTTCTTGGCATTACTTGATACCTAGATCTTTTTCTGTCATGATCTTGAATTCATAGTTTCTATCATCACAGAACTCCTGTGCCGCTTTCCACTTTGCTTGATTAACTGCCCAGGTCTTGACTTTGTATGCCCATTGTTTCGTCCTTCTTTTGGGATTCTGTTCGGGCATTTCCACTTCTCTTTGTGGTTTGACTTCAATCACCATCGATCTTTTTTTGCCAAACTTATCAGTGTATCGAACAAAGAAGTCTGGATAGTATCGGTGAACTTTATTATCAATAGGAGAGATGTATGGAATACAGAACTCCTCGGACTGCCACTGATTTACATTCTCATTGAGATCACAGTATCTCATGAACTTTCGTTCCCAGAGTGAACGATAAACTATATTTGCTGGGTCACCTTTATACTTTCGGGGATTCTCTGGTCGATATTTTCCCTTATAACTCATATACATAGTATAGATCCTTAAAAAATATTTATAGTGGCGGAAAATATCAACAGATATAGGGTTGATCCTCTCCATATTAAGATGACGGAGGGTAAATCGTCTGCAGCTCAAGGTAACATCGGCGGTGCCATGGATTACCTGGGCGAGATTGCCATGTCCAGTCAGTTCAAACTAAATTTATTTTTGAGTGGTACTGGAACTAGTGAAAATGATGATTTGAATTCTTGGTTAAGACAATGTGGAATATTTGGAGATAATGCTAACGATCAACAATTGAAATATGATCTACTGTGTCATCAAGCTCAGTTACCAGGAACTCAGTTTGATCTAGCAACAGAAAGAGGTGGACTGCAAGGAGTTACCGAAACATTCGCAAGAGCTAGACAGTTTACCCAATTTGCAGTTTCATTCTATATTGATAGTGAATATAACGTTATTAGATTATTTGAAGAGTGGATGAATTTTATCAATCCACTTCACACAACTAGAGGAAAAGTGGAGAATGGTAGTCCTGCAGGAAGTTTATTCATGCAAGAGGCTCAAGAACACACAGCCTTTTTTAGGATGAGATATCCAGAAACTTATAAGAAAAATATCACCATTACTAAATTTGAGAGGAATGCTGGATTTCATTTAGGTAGGAATAGTATATACCCCTATGAACAACAAAGTAGGCAACTGACTTATCAATTCGTTAATGCATTTCCTATTCAAATTGCTGCCGTTAATTTGAATTATGGTGGAAGTGAAATTGCAAAAGTTGATGTTGTCTTTAACTATGATAGATACACCACCATGAAACACGATCCTGGTAGACAAGTTTCAGTACCACAGAACTTGAGTTTAGAAAGTTTTACACAACTTCAGGGACTACCAGGATTCGCTCTTGGAGATTTCTTAGACCAAGATGGTAACCCTATAGGCGGATCCCAAAATGTCGGATAAATAAAATTACTGAGTTGAAATTCTATGCCATTACCTAAGATTGCTGCGCCAACTTATGAGTTGACCCTACCCTCTACAGGAAAAAAAGTTAAGTATAGACCTTTTTTGGTCAAAGAAGAAAAAATCTTGATTCTTGCTTTAGAAAGTCAAGATGTGAAACAAATTACCATGGCAATCAAACAAGTATTGTCCGAGTGTATTCAAACTAGAGGTATCAAAGTAGAAGAACTGCCTTCTTTTGATATCGAATATCTTTTCTTGAATGTTCGTGGTAAATCAGTTGGAGAAGCAATCGAATTGATTGTTACCTGTGAAGATGATGGTGAGACAGAAGTACCTGTCAAAATTTATGTTGACCAAGTGGATGTTCAGTTTGAAGAAGATCATTCCCCCGAAATTAAGTTGGATGACTCTATCGTACTGAAAATGAGATATCCATCACTGGATCAATTTATTAAAAACAATTTTGATTTTAATGATCAAGAGTCAGTCAGTACTATCGAAAAGTCATTTGATATTATTGCAGATTGCGTCGATACTATCTTTACTGAAGAAGATGCTTGGTCTGCCAAGGATTGCACCAAGAAAGAGTTGTTGGAGTTTATCGAAGGAATGAATTCTTCGCAGTTCAAGATGGTTGAAAAGTTCTTTGAAACTATGCCAAAACTGAGTCACACTTTTACGGTTAAGAATCCTAAGACCAAGAAAGAAAACACCGTAACGTTGGAGGGGTTAACGAGTTTTTTCGGTTGATAATGTCTCATATCAATCTTGAGGCATACTATAGAATTAACTTCGCTTTGATGCAGTTCCATAAATACAGCTTGACTGAGATCGAAAATATGATGCCTTGGGAAAGAGACATTTATCTTGCCCTATTGAGAGCTCACATTGAAGAAGAAAACCTAAAGGCACAACAAGCTAATGGCGGTTAGTAACTTACCAAATCTAAGTGTAGCAGCTCCTACTTCTACTAGGAAAATATCTCCACAGAGTATGTCTGGAGGTCAGACCTTAGGTTCTGGTGTAGTTCAAAGTGCCGCTAATAATATTGCAGGATTTAAGAGAGCAGGAACATCTGCTGTATCACCAAAAATTCCTAATATTGCTGCTCTTTTACAGGATATTTCTACCAATATTATCAGTCAGGTAGAAAATATCACTGGTGGTGTTACAAATGTAATTAAAGGTGGAATTTCTAATGTAACAAACGTATTTGCTAGAAAAGAAGCCGAGGAAGATCCAAATAGAATAATGTCAGAGTTCTTAGGACTCTACCAAAAGGCATTAGATTATATTAGATTCTTTGCAGATCCTAAACAACTCAAAGGATTTGATAAAGCGATTGAATTATATCAAGATAGTTTAAAATCTACAGGGGATACTGTAGTTACTATCAGGAAGTTCATCAAGAAGATGATCAACGACTTCCTGAAGTTAAAGAATGAACTTGCTAATTTAGGAGGTGGTGGTGGTTTTAGATTACCACAATTACCTTTTCCAGGAAGACAACCACGCCAACCCAGAAGACAACCACGCAGACCTAGAACTAGGATGCCTAGGGGTAGAGGTGGTAAATTAGGTCTGGGATTATTGGGTCTAGGATTACTTGGTGGTGGATTAGCTGCTGGTAGTAAATTTATCGGCGGTAATGAAGAGAGACAACAGAGTGCGGATGGAATAAGTCAAGAACTAATTACAAAATTTGATGGTATTTTACAAAGATTTGACGACGCTATTGCTACTTTAGAAGAGTTGTCTGCTGGTACTGTAACTGCAAAGGAAAAGAAGAAAGTTCCAAAACCTAAAGGCCCCGATGCTGATGACGATGGGGGAGGTGGACAATTCTCAAAAACAAAAGGTCCAGTTAATGCTGATCTGAAAACCAGAGTCAGACAGGCAGAGTCTGGTAATGATTACTCTTCAATGTATAGTAGGAATCGTGCCACTTTTGCTCGCGGAAAAGAAGATATCACGAAGATGACTATCCAACAGGTTCATGATCTTCAAACAGATTATCTGAATCACCAGGCATCTTTGGGGTACGGTGAAAAACAACGAAGCGCTGCAATGGGTGCTTATCAGATGATGCGTGTACGAGATGTTGCTAAACATATGGGACTTGATCCAAATACAACAGTGTTTAATCAAGAAACCCAAGATAAAATGGCTGACTATTACTTTAATATAGCTGGATATCAAGATTTCAAAAAAGGAAAAATAACAGCAGCACAGTTTAATGATAGACTTGCAGGTCAATTTGCTTCAATTGAAAAATCTACTGGAGGTGGTGTATATGATGGTGATGCAGTTGGTAATAATGCATATGAAAATCTAATGCCCATGTTGCAGGAAATGGAGTCTGGAAAAAGACCAATGACTCTACAGGTTGATCCTGATATCAAAGTAAAACCAGATCCCAAAGCACAAGAAGTAAGTCTTGCTGATCCAAAATCAACGAATTTTATTCAACAAGTACCTGGGTCAAACAATGTTGCAGTGGTTCCCTCTGGTGGCGCCCCTCCACCGCAAACACAAATACAAGAACCAGCTCCACTTGTGGCTTCGAGTGTTCAAAATATTAACAAGAATTTATCTCCAGAAAATCCCGATAATTTCTTGCCACTTTCGGCTAAACAAATTCTTAACATCGTAGGATAATGGATACAAAAAATCTACCCCCACAAGTAAGAACTAAAGCCAAAAAAGTATTGAATCTTGCGGTCAAATCCAAGAGATCGATGAAACTTAACGAGATGAACTTTGCTCGTACTTCAACGTTCATCAAAAGCGAATCTAAGAGAATAAGTCAACCTGTAATTGATCGAAGAAAATTAAAGAAACTTGTAAACACTGATTTTTACAACATTGGAAGTCAAAATCTAAATCCCAATAAAGGAGGTGGTGGTCCTCTAGGATTGATTGCTGATCTTCTTGGTGGTCTTGGTGGTCTTGGTGGCGGGGGAGGTAGACGAGGTGGTCGCCGTGGTGGACCATCTAGAGGAGCACAACAAAGATATAGAAGAAGATTTGGAAATAGAGCTGCAAATAGAAGATTCGGAGTTCCTGGTAGAGGTGTTCGTGTTCCCAGAGCGGGTGGATTACTCGGTGTTGCAATGGCAGGACTTGAGTATGGGGGAAGAGTATCTGAAGGGCAAACACAGACACAAGCAATAACAGGAACTGCTGCATCCACTGCGGGTGGTATCGCTGGTGCATATGCAGGTGCTAAAGGTGGTGCTCTATTAGGCGCTGGAATTGGTGCTTTGTTTGGTGGTGTAGGTGCTATTCCTGGTGCCGCTATCGGCGGATTTCTGGGTGGAATTACTGGTGGAATCGGCGGATCCATGTTGGCCGGTGGTGCAGCAGATAGACTGACTGGTGTTGTTGGTAAGGATAAGGATAGAGAAGAATCAGAAGAAAAATTAGAGAAAGAATCTAAGATTAATCCACTTGAATTGACTCTAGATAAGTTCGATCAGGTAGTTGAAAGATTCTCTAAAGCTATAGTGAATCTCAATCTTGGTGGTGGTAGTGTTGTTCCAGATGAAGACACTCTAGATGCGGCTATTGAAAAGTATGGATTGGAAACAGTTATCGCGATGCTGCAAACACAACTAAGACTTGAAGTAGAAGAAAAGGCAAAAATAAGAGAAAAAGAAGCAACAAAAAAAACTTTAGAAGAGGCAGAAAAAGCGGGATTTCCGATACTTAAAAATGTCTTAGGTGAAGAAGCATATACTTCTCTGATGAAGAACGTATATCCAGATCTTCAAGTTCCAAAACCAGATGCTACTACAAAACTATTAACAGATATGGGTGTTCCTGAGGCAGCCCAACCTTCTGTTGAAATGATAGTTGAAACCCTATTAGCTGGGGGTATGATGAAACGTGGAATGCCATATAAAGCTCCTGTAGTTAAAACACGTCCTTTAACAAAACCAACAGCACTACAGGGTCCAGAACTTCCTCCAGTACAAGGACCAAAAGTTCCAGTACAAGTTAAACAACCTATTTCACAACCTAGAGTGGTAAGAAGTGCGGATACTCTCCCGCGACCAGAAGTTAAACCGACAGAACCTTTGGTTAAACAACCAGCTCAGACAGTGCAAGATGTATTGAATCGAAATAGAAGAGGTCGTTTAAAGAGAACCGTTAAAGAAATTGACGAAAAACAAATGAGATCTCAAGCAGAACTAGATGCTGCAAGAGATATGGCAGAAGGAGGTCTTAGAAAAACTGAACCTACAGTAAAACCTCAACAAAATCTGGTTGAAGGTCAAACCACA
>Ga0213858_10001618_pt1 | contig 10793 bp, 8 predicted proteins | sample PICome_FD_160122 | JGI IMG/M metagenome (GOLD analysis project Ga0213858, IMG submission 160122) | Coastal seawater microbial communities near Pivers Island, North Carolina, United States - PICO245 | ecosystem: Environmental > Aquatic > Marine > Coastal | place: USA: North Carolina | collected... | reverse complement strand
TATCCTCTTTTTTCCATAAGGTAAAGAACTTAAGTATCGCACTTCGTTTTCTCTTACAACGTGTAGAGAACCTACAATTTCTGCCCAAGTATATCGTCTCATTCTACGCCAGTGATAGTTATATCCTGTGAAACCCCATCTAAACACTTCGGTTACTGCAACCAAAGGATGTTCATCATATTCCAACTTTGGTGTCTTTGCTTGATAGACGAATGTATAAAACTTACCAGCATCAGGTATCAAGTCGGTTTCGTTGAATATCTGTAGAATATTCATCATTATAAGGTCAGCATCTTCGGCACCTTCAACTGCAAGTGCTTTTCTAAGTTGAGACACTTTACTAGAAGAAGTTTGTATGTCCTTACCGAAACCCTCTGCCATTACTTGATACCTAGTTGGTCTTCTGTAATAATTTTGAACTCTAATAGTCTATCCTTACACCATTCATCTGCTGCTTTCCACTTTGCTTCATTTACAGCATATGTTTTTACTTCGTTGATATATGTCTTCGTTCTTTTCTTACTTGTTTGAACTGGTGGTCGTGTCTGTTTCTTTGGTTTTACTTCAATAACATAACGTTTTATTTCACCAGTCTGCTCTCTTACTTTGATAATAAAGTCTGGAAAGTAACGATGAACTCTTCTGTCAACAGGAGAACGATATGGAATACAAAACTCTTCACTGCCCCACTCTAAAATATTCTCATTTAGGTCACACCAACGACAAAAACGTCTTTCCCAGGAACTACGACATATGATATTATTGGGGTCACCTTTGTATTTTCTTGGATATTCGGGTTTATAACGACTTTTTATCGTTCCTGCCATTATACATAATATATCGGATCAAATAGTATTTATAGATGGCAGATAGACCCACTAATTCTTCTGGTGGTCCAGACAAACGAAAAAGAACTCTAAGTGATATTAAAAGTAGGTTGTTAAGACCTGCCCTTACATCCAACTATATGTGCAAGTTTGCACCGCCAGGTCCAGTAGAGAGATGGACCGCAGAAAAAGGAACGCCTTATAGTAGAGATAATCAAGAACTTATTGAGTTATCTTGTTCTGAGGCTGCACTTCCTGGTTCATCTCTTATGACTCACACAATTAATAATGATTTTACAGGAGTTACTGAGAGACATGCGTATCGTAGAGAATACGATGAACGTGCTAGTTTTACGTTTATGGTTGATCATGACTATACTATAATCAAATACTTTGAAAACTGGATGTCTTACATTGCTGGAGAACAGTTTTCAACAACTCCTGGTATAGAAGATAAGAACTATTTTTATCGAGTAAGATATCCAGAACAATATACTACTGATATGGAATATGGTGGTGGACTATACATCACAAAGTTTGAAAGAGACTATGAAGACACGGGTGTTGCTTTAGAATATAAGTTTTTCAAGGCATTCCCAATCAGTGTAGTAACAATGCCTGTTAGATATGATGCATCTGAATTGTTAAAATGTACGGTAAACTTTACTTATTCTCGTTATATTATTGACCCACGTAAGTCAGTAGTAACAAAACAAGAACCACAACCCATACGACTTGAAACCATTCCCTTTAATCCTGGACAAACGGGACAATAAATAATCACACTGAAATACTCTATAGGTTATTATGCCATTACCAAAGATTTCGACACCAACTTATGAGTTGAATTTGCCATCAACTGGAAAGAAAGTACAATACCGACCATTTCTTGTAAGAGAGGAGAAACTTCTGGTTTTAGCACTAGAAAGTGAAGACTCAAAAGAGATCACCACTGCAATGAAAGCAGTTATCAAAAACTGTATTCAGACCAGAGGTGTCAAGGTTGAAACTCTCCCTACATTTGATATTGAATATTTGTTCCTCAACATTCGTGGTAAGTCTGTTGGAGAAGAGATTGAAGTAAACGTTATCTGTCCTGATGACGAACAAACTACAGTCCCTATTATGTTGAATATTGATGATATTAAAGTTCAAAAGAGCAAAGAGCACACCAATAAGATTCAACTTGATAACTCATTGATTATGGAGATGAAGTATCCATCTCTGGAACAGTTTATCAAGAGTAACTTTGATTTCAGTGAAGAGAACTCAATGGAGCAGTCTTTTGAACTGATTTCTTCTTGTGTTGATAAGATTTACAATGAAGAAGAAGTCTGGTCTACTGCTGATGTAACCAAGAAAGAAATGAATGACTTCTTGGAGCAAATGAACTCTAAGCAGTTCAAGCAGGTTGAAAAGTTCTTTGAGACGATGCCTAAACTATCTCACGATATTACTGTGAAAAACCCAGTGACTGGTGTAGAGAGTACCGTTGTACTGGAAGGACTTGCTAGTTTTTTCGGATAGCCCTGGTCCACATGGACCTTGAGAACTTCTACACTCTCAATTTTTCGTTAATGCAGTACCATAAATATTCATTAACAGAGATTGAAAATATGATGCCGTGGGAGCGTGATATTTACGTTGCTATGTTGAAGAATCATTTAGAAGAAGAAAAACTAAAGCAGCAACAAAATGGGTCCTGACGATTTAGACGATCTACTAGCAAGCATACGTTCAGAGGGTGATGAAGGTCCCGCTGGACTAGATGAGTTGTTGGAAGGTATTAGATCTGAAGGAAAGAAAAAGCGTGGTGGTGCTCTAGCGTTATATAAAGGGACCAGGGGAACTGACTTAGTTGATGAGTATATAGATGAAAGAATTCTAAGAATATTAGCAATAGGTCAAGTCTTTGATATTGACTATGCAACTTATAAAACTTTACTGAAAGAGAAACTCGTACAAGTTAGTATGGGTGGTGGTTCGCTTGCAAGAGATGAGCAAATGCTCTTGCAGGATGAATTTAGAAGAATAAAGAGTAAAGTAGGAAGATTTAAACTCAACAAAAAGAAAGCATCTGTTAGTGCAGTCACTGGAACGACTCCATTAAAAGTATCAAAAGATAAGTTTTTCCTGACTGGTAATGCAGTAATACCAGAAAGTCCAGGTATCAAAAAAGTAAGTGAAGATCTTAAGGATATTAGTGAGTCTTTAGATAAGATACTTGCAGAAATACGAGCAGATAATAAAGAAGAAAAAAGACAAGCAGAGTTAGAAAGAAGACAAACTATAAGAAAGAGAAGAACAGATAGAGAAAAACTTCTTGAAAAAGAACAGAAGAAAGTTTCAAATGTTGTAAGTAAAGTATTCTCTCCAGTTAGAGGAGTGCTGAGTAGAATATTTGACTTCCTACTGAATGCATTTTTAGGTATTGGATTCCAGTCTTTATTCAAGTGGTTCTCAGATCCTAAAAACAAACAAAGAGTTGACTCTATTTTTAGATTCTTAAAAGACTTCTGGCCATTATTGACTGGAGGATTATTATTCTTCTTTACACCTCTTGGTGGATTTGTTCGTGGTATTTTTAGTGTAATAAAATTCTTTGGACCAAAAATGCTTGGTCTTATTAGAGCAAATAAAATTATAGCAGGTGCTCTTGGTCTTATTGGTGCGGGTGCAGCAGCTGCTAATCTTAGACCAGAACCTGAAAAACCACCAGAACCAAAACCTTATAACTTCCCTGAACAGAAACCAACAACACAACCTGAGTCAACTGATCTAGGATTTACTCCATCATATTTTGGTGGTGGTATTGTTGATGGCGTTACAAATATCATAAAAAATATCACCAATAATAATCCAATCAACATAAAGAATGTTATCACTCCAGAAGGTACAACTAATCTTAATGATATAACATTCCAGTCTGGTGGACCTATTAGGCAAACCAGTGGTGTCAAAATAACTGGAGCAGGACCTGATACTCAACTTATTGCAGCACAGCCTGGTGAATTTGTTGTATCTAAACGTGCAGTAAATGCTTATGGTCCTCAATTCTTTATGAATCTGAATAGAATTGCAGGCGGAACAAACATTCCTAAGTTTTCAAATGGAGTTCAACTTGCTCAAGGTGGAGGAGTTGTTGGTGGTATGATGCCGCCAGATATTATGATGAGTGCTTTTAGAGCACCTTCCCTACCAAGAATGTCTATGTCTGCTCCTGCGAGGAGTGGATCTGTTGCTTCTGTTGCTCCAAAGACAAAAGGAACTTATCATCCTCATATGATGAAACCATCTGGTGGAAGATCATTTGCAAGTGCTAGTGTAAGTTCATCAACACCAAAAGTAACATACAGTAATAGTATGTTGGCACCAAGTCAAATTAGAAAAACTGCGCCTGAACCGCCAGCAGCACGGTCAAAAGTGAATGTAACTACTTTACCCGAAATTACAAATAATAGTGGAGGAGTTCCACAGATGGCACCTACAGCAACTACACCGTCCTTTAGTGCAGCGCAAACAAGTGATAGCAGAATTGTTAACTTTGCTGTTTACGGAATAGAGGGGATGAGCTGATATGAAAAAAGTAGATCCTAAAAGACTATTACCTTCAGGACCATCAAAGGGAAGTTCTTCTCTTATTGCTACTAATTTCTTAGTACCTGCATCTAACATCACAACTAAAACATATGCAAAAGTTGATGATGATATTAAAACTCCACAGCAACAAGATCTTAAGGAACAAACTACTTCACTTAAGAATAAGTTTATTCTGGCAGAAAAACTCTTTGGTGAAAAGACAAAACTTGAGAAAAGAAAAACTCAAAGACAAAGAATAGAAAAAGAAAGAGAAAGAAGAGGCAAAAAAGAACAAGAGATAGAGTCAAGAACTTTTAAGTTTGGTGGTAAACTTCCAACGCTTCGACTGCCAAGAACTGGATTCTTAGACACTATCAGAAGGTTTGTTCTGTATAGTGTGCTTGGACTTGCGGTAGATAAAATTATACCTATCATTCCGAAGTTAACTAGTCTTGCTAAAAAAATTACTCCAGTATTGCAGTTTTTTACAAATACTGTTGGCAATATTGTTAAAAACACTGCTGAATTTATTGATAGAGGATATAAAGCAGCTGACTTTCTGAAACAAAAAGTTGATAATATACTGCCAGAAGGGTATCAAAAAACATTTGATACTTTTACTGATAACCTTACTGAAGTTATTAGTGGCACTTTACTTGTAGCGGGTGCCATACTTGGACTTAAAGGTGGTACTCCTAATGCTGTAAAAGAAGCTCTTCGTGGTGGTGGTAGTCTTGCTTCTGGTATTGAGAGTAGTAAAAAATATTTCAGTAGATATTCATTTAGGACTGTAAAAGATACTGCCCCATCTTTTAGAGCAAGAGCATCAAATATGATGCTGAGGACTAGCTTGGGTATGCCAAGAGCAAAAGATTTGCCAACTAGAGAAGCACTAAAAAATCCAGCATTTGCTCTTCAATATACTCCACAGAAAGCAAGTTATACCTCAGCAAGAGATAAAGCAGTTGTTAATAGTATTGTTGAGGGTGCTACAGATGAAACAACTCAAGCTCTTAGAAGAGCAGGTGTTGGTGTATTAGATGATGCACCTCAACGAAATACTGCGAAAAATTTGATGAGGTTAATGGGATTTGGCAATACTGTTGGTCCAAATGAACCATATAAAGTTGAGAAATCCAAAAGATTTCCTAAATTCGATCAAGTAACTAGATATAAGAAATTTGTAAAACGCCCAACTTCCTCACAATCGTTGGGTAGTGCAGTTAGCAGCGAAATTGCTAGACAAAAAAAAGTTTTTATGAAGTTTGGTTATAAAGTTGCTGACTTAGTTAATGTTGCAGAGGGATTCTCTGAGTCCTTTGGAGATGATCCTATCGCAAGAAAGGCAGCATATGAGATGCTGGTGAAAAGAGGTTATGCTTATAAAGTACAAAATGTTCCAGATTTAGGTATTCCTGGTAGAAAAGAAGCTTTCATTAAAAATCCAAGGGAAGCAACGAGAAGAATATTAGAAAGTCAAACATTTAGACCGCCTTCAATACCAAGACCAGGAGAAGGTATTACTCCTAAAGTATTAGAACAACCTGCAGCATTGCCAAGACCAGGAGGAATATTTGATAGAGGTATTCGTAGAAGTGGTAGAAGACTTGCAATAAAAATAGGTGGTAAAGGTACTGCAAGACTTCTTGGTAAAGTTCCTATTATAGGTCCACTTATTGATTTTGCTTTTAATGTTCTTGCGGGGGACTCTCCTACTAGAGCTGCCGCTGGTGCTGCTGGTGCCGCTGCGGGTGCTGCTTTAGGTTCTGCTATTGGATCTGTAATACCACTTGCAGGTACTTTACTTGGTGGTATTGGAGGTGGTATTCTTGGTGATATTTTAGGAAAGTCTCTTTATGATAGTGTTCTTCAGATAATGAACAAAAAGAAAGCTACCGAAGAGCAAAAGAAGTTTATGAAATCTATCTTCGGTACAGATGAAGAAGAAAAACCAAAACCTTATACATTTGCGGAACCAGCTGGACCAACTGTAATAGATCAATCGGGACTTCCTGCACTTCCTCCTACGAATACAATACCGGGGCAAAATTACGGTGCTCCTAGAGATGGGGGCACAAGAAAGCACGCTGGTGTTGACTTTGATGCTGGTCCAACTGATACTTTCTATTCAAGAATTGGAGGAAAGGTTATTAAGATTGGCGTTGACCCAGGTGGATATGGTAATTACGTTGATATCTATAACAAAGATCTTAATGTAGTTGAAAGAATTGCAGAGGGTGACTATAACCACGTAAGACTTGGTGATATGGTTCAACCTGGAGATGCAATTCAAACTGGAACATCGCAAACAGGTGTCTTCCATTATGAGATAAGAAAAGGTAGTACCAGTTCATTTGGTTTCCAGGGAACTGTGAACCCAATAGATTTCTTAAATAGAATATCTAAATCTAAAAAGCAAGCAAATATTTCTAAGCCAAACAAAAGTGGTGATATTGCAAGTCTTACTACTACACCAGACTATGGTGATGGTCAGACTAATGTAATAATTGTGCCTACAACAACCGTTGTTAATGACCCCATCGTTGCTTCAAATGGTGGTGGTGGAGGTTCTTTAAATAGTAGTATCACTTCAAGTATATTTGCTTCATCGTTAGTAGGATAATAAAATGGCAATTACAAAGGCATCTGAATCATCTAAAATTAATGTATTTGAAGTTTTTTCAAACAAGAATACTCAAAGTATTGATGTAAAGAGTGGTACTGTTGAACTCAGATATTATGAAAGTATATTTGAACATAGTGTAAAAGTAACTGCACAAATTGTTGATACGGGAAGTGATATTGTCGGTGATGATAATGCACTGGTTGAGTTTATTGATGGACTTAAAGTTGGTGGTGGTGAAAAGATAAATCTTTCTATTGAAGATAACTTCGGAACTAAGTTAAAGTTTGCTGATGATAATGCTTTATACTTAAATCAACTTCGCAATACAATTGAAGACTATTCTAAGGGTAAAATATTTACTATTGATGCTTCGTCAAAAGAGTTTTTTGATAATGAACTGACCCGTGTTGTAAGAAGATATAACGGAAGAATATCAGAGTCGGTCAAAAAAATAATGACTGATGTTATAGAAACTCCAAAGACTGTAGATGTTGAAGATACTATAAACAAATATAACTTTCTTGGAGTAACTAAGAAACCATTCTGGACTATTACTTGGTTAGCAAAAAAGTCTGTTGCAAATAATCAAGGAAAGTCTGCTGGATATCTTTTCTATGAAACATATGATGGTTTCAACTTTAAATCAATTGATGGTTTATTTTCTCAGAATAGTAAAGGAAAGTATATTTACAATAATAAATCAGATCTTCCAGTAGGATATGATGGCAAAATACTGAATCCACCAGTGTTTAGTACAAATATCCATCTGCAGCCCAAGTTAATGATGGGCACTTATAATACTGAACACAAACAGATTGATTTCTATAGGAGTAAGTATGAACTGAAACCATTTGATTATCTAGAACAAGAAAAAGGTATTAGACCTGCAGGTAATGAGTTTGAGTTTGTAAATAAACAATTTACAGACAAACCATCTAGAATCACCTATAATGCTTCTGATGTCGGTGGTCTCCCTCCTGGAACAAATCTTGAAAAACAACTAGAACACTCAAAGAAAATAAACTTAGAGCGTCAAAGTATTACTAATCAAGCAAACATGCGTTATAATCAACTTGGAACTATTCAAGTTCATGTAATGCTTGTGGGTGACTTCTCACTTCGAGCAGGTGATTTGATACATTGTGACTTCCCAGAACTCTCAACTAAACCAAATCAACAATCAAGTAAGAAAATGAGCGGCATATATATGATAGCAGATGTCTGTCATCGTATTACACCAACCGACACTCTTACATCATTGAATCTCATCCGAGATTCGTATGGTAGAAAGTCCAACGCATAACGAACTATGTCAGAAAAATCAATCCAACAACACATCAACGACGATAAAGATATGCTGGAGAACGGAACTCTATCTCCGCAAATGCGTCGTCATATAGCAGACGAACTGGACCATCTTGAAAAGTATCAGGCAGCACATCCTGATGAAGACCATGACCCAACAGCATTTGAGATGTATTGTGATGAGAACCCTGAAGCAGATGAGTGCAGAATCTATGAGGACTGATAATGCCTGAAGCTACGTCCACTGCATTTGATCCTGATTTTATTTCCATTCCCATAAGATGGGTTGGAAGGATAGTTTCTAGTGAAAGTTGGCAGGACAATATTATTCCTGAGAATTTTGACAACGAAAGTGAGATTAAAGGATGGGGATATCGCTATAAAGTTAGAATTTTTGCTTGGCATACTGGGGAGAAAGAAGTAGTTCCAGATCAAGAACTAACTATTGCTAATGTTATCTATCCTATCACTGCAGGATCTGGTCACGGTGGATACTCAGAAACGCCTGCTTTAGCAGCAGGCAGTATAGTAACTGGTTTCTTTCTTGATGGTTCAGGTGGTCAAGAACCATATATTGATGGTATTTTAGGAAACTCATTTAATGATGTTCCTAAACTTCAACGTTTTGGGTATGACCAGTTTAATGATACTTATGGTCCTGGTGCAAAAGTTGGAGACCACTCTCGTATTGAAGGTGGTAGTACGGTTAATAATAGAAATGATACAACTCATATTCGCACCAAATCTGATACAGACCAACAAAAAGATAAAGAAGTTGAAACTCCTTTAGATGCGACTCGCAAATGTGAGGATCGTAATGCTGAAATGAAAGGCATTCAATTGACCATGAAGAATATGGTCAATGATATTGAGAGAATAAAAAAAGATATTTCAAAAGCACAAGGAATTGTTGGTGATGTTCAATCATTTGCTGGAACTATTATTCCATATGTTGATAATGCAGCATTCCAAGCATCAAAATATGTAAAGACTTTAATAGGTAATGCTAGAGGATGGGTTCTTCGTGAAGTTAGAAAAAAGATAAATGAAGTTGCACCATTCCTTTTCCCAACAGAAATATCTGAGTTAGAAAATAAACTTAGAAAATCTCTTGGTAGTTTGTCCTGTGCATTTGCTAAAATTATTAATGGGTTACAGCAAACATTCCAAGGATTATTGAATGATATTACGAATAAGTTTATCAATATTCCAATGTGTGCTGCAGAGGATATTGTTACCAAATTAATCAACGGAGTTTTAGACCAAATTGTTTCTGGAATTACTGAAGCACTAGAACCTGTTATAGCATTTATTAAAGGTGCTACTGGTAAGGGACTTAACTTCTTAGGTAGTGCTTTTAACTTATTGGAGATTATATCTGGTATTGCTAAGTTCTTCCAATGTGATGAGAAACAAGACTGTCCAGGTTATGATCAAATAAACCAAGCAGGAGAAGCAACTCCTGGAGATGGTTTACAACTTGGTCTTCCTAAACTTACACTTGGAGAACCACCACTTTCAGATACACCAGGACCACCTTGTCCCACCAATCCACAACTTTGTGGTCCACCAGAAGTGCAGATTTTTGGTCAGAGTGGTTTTGGTGCTATTGCAAATGCTATCATCAGTCCAAACTCAAATGCTCTTCTTGGCTTTGATATTAAGAACCCTGGAGCAAACTACTTCAACCCACCATATGTAAGTATTACTGATGGATGTGGAAGAGGAAGAGGTGCTTCTGCAAGAGCAAATGTAAATAGTGATGGAACTATTCGTAATATTGTAGTAACATCGCCTGGAACTGGTTATATCGCAGGACCAGATGGTAGTACAGGTGGTAATGGAGTAACTTGGAAAGAACCAGATGAAGGTTTCATCGTTGATGATGACGGCAACTACTTCGTTGTACCAGAAGCAGATGTTCTTCCAACTCCTCCTCCACTACCAGAATATTCTGTCATACTTGAAATTGATGACATTGAAATATTAGATCCTGGTTTTGGTTATGAACCTGGTGATACTATTCGTGTTACTCCTGATAACGGTGCTATTCTGGAACCAGTCTTTGAAGGAGATAAGGTTTCTAAAGTAAAGGTTATCAAACCAGGAATTGGATTTAATGACTTCCCTGTCATTGAGGTTGTGTCTGATACAGGATATAATGCAGAGTTAGTACCTGTCTTTAGACCTGTTGACCCAGAAGAAATTGAACAAATTCCAGAGACAGCAACAGTTATCCAAGTTATCGATTGTGTAGGTAAAGTATAATGGCATCAAAAAACTACGAAGCAAAGACGATACAAACCAAAGATGGTGCTCTCAAGTTTGGTAGCATTCACGATGATGATGTAAAGTCATCTTTGCTTCTTCAAGGACAAGAAGCACTTGAGTATATTACATTTGACCAGACTGCACCACGAAAACGGTGGTTGAGTAATCGTTGTAGAGGTAGATAT